>OODU01003396.1_pt1 | contig 12071 bp, 13 predicted proteins | sample 1671171 | NCBI WGS metagenome assembly OODU01 (sample SAMN06348129, study PRJEB24527) | human gut metagenome | biome: human gut; feature: ankylosing spondylitis patient; material: feces | host: Homo sapiens | place: China | collected 2015-10
GACCAGGCATTAAGCGCCAACAATGGAGTCTTCGGTCGTCGAATCGTCTCACAGTGTATCGCCGAGGGTCAAATCGTCGTCCTCGCCGCCGATGGCCGTGTCGAGAGATACCTTCTTTCCGGCAGCGTAGAACGGGCAGCCCGGGCAAACGCCGTCGCACTTCCAAATTTGAGCTTTGGTGCAGCGGCACTCGCCGTTCTTTTGGGCGTGATACCTGGTGTTCCAGATTGGGCGGTAGTACGCCCGGTAAACTTCCTCGCTGACCTCGATGGCTTGTCCGTCAATGGGGATAAAGTAACGATTGGCTTTCTTTTGCATGATTGTTTCCTCCGTTGGTTTTCAAATTTGCGGAAACCACCGAAGAAAAAAGCTCCTGTGGGGTTTCCACAAGAGCTATCCAATCGTTTTTTAGGTCAGCTGCCATAGTTGATAGGGTTAATAAGGTCAGCAGCCAAAAAAGATTTCACAATCCCGAAATGATGTGTTCATCGCATGGGATTGTATTTTGGAGTTTTTTGTGTTATAATATGTTTTAATAGGGTTTGGTGGGTATTCAAGTGCCCTGCACTATTAGAATTCAAGTAAAATATGCCAAGCGGAGGAAAACACAGTGTCAATAGATGATTACCCTCGTTTGTGCGGAGGCACCTTCTTTACGCTGGTGCTGCAAGCTCTCCGCCAACGAATGAAAGCAAGAGAGCACTATGCCGGAGACAGCGATGGGCTGTCCGATTCAGACTAGTATGGAAGTAATTAAAATTGGTACTAATGAAGAGGGAATGGATGTAAAAATTAGCCGGGATGCTTTTGAAGCAGATGGAATTATTATTAGTTGTCGGATTAAGCCTCACACCTGCTTTCGGGGGCCTTATGAAAGCGGAATCATGAAAATGATGACGATAGGATTAGGAAAACAGGCAGGCGCTGAGGTTTGTCATGCAGCCGGTTTTAAGTATATGGCAAAGTACGTTCCTATGTTTGGTAAGGCTATTTTGAAAAATGCGAATATTTTGTTTGCATTAGCTGTTTTAGAAAATGCGTATGATGAAACAGCAAAGATTATTGCTTTAAATCATGATGAGATTGAAGAGGAGGAACCCAAGTATCTCATAGAGGCTAAGAATCTTCTTCCTAAAATTTACGTTGAACAGTGTGATGTTTTGGTTTGTGATACCATTGGAAAAAATTTTAGTGGAAGCGGTATGGATGCCAATATTACAGGTACATTTGTAACCCCTTATGCTACTGGGGGGCTAAAGTCACAAAGAGTGGCGGTTTTGGATTTAAGCAAGGAAAGCCATAATAACGGTTGTGGTATTGGAATGGCAAATGCTACAACAAAAAGATTCTTTGAAAAAATGGATTTTGAGCAGACGTATCCAAATGTGATTACATCCACTGTGATTGAAAATGTACGAGTTCCTATGGTTATGAAAAATGATAAAGAAGCAATACAAGTGTGTATTCGGACTTGTACAGATATTGATAAACAGAATATTCGTATTGTACGCATTGCGAATTCTATGGAAATAGAGCATATTTATCTATCTGAAGCATATTACAAGGAAGCTCGTTGTAATCCTAATTTGGTGATTGAAACAGAACCTTCACCTATGCAGTTTGATGAAAATGGTAATTTGGTCGATTTAGGCCATATAAAATAAGAAAGAGAGGATCATGTAATTATGAAGAAGAAAATGTTAAGTGTGGCATTAGCGGGAGTATTAGCCACAGTGGTAATGGGGTGTGCTTCTGGAAATGGAACATCGACTCCTTCTAAAGAGGTGTTAGCTACAAATGAGAATACTGTAGCAGATACTGAGAATTCTGATAGTACAGAAAAAACGGATGGAAATTATCCAACCAAGCAGATATCCATTATATGTCCATATTCCGCTGGCGGAGCAGCAGATACTGTAAGTCGTGCAGTTGCAGCAGAGTTACAGAACAATTTGGGAGTTCCTGTAGTTGTTGTAAATAAAACTGGTGCTGCTGGAGCAGTGGGACTGGCAGAAGGAAAGGCTGCAACACCAGATGGATATACCATCACTTATATTCCGGTTGAATCGACATTTTTAAAATATTTGGGCATGTCTGATGTGACGGTAGATGATTTTGAACTTCTTGGAAGAGTTATGCAGATGCCAGCCTCTATTGTTGTAAGAGCAGATTCCCAGTGGAATACGTTGGATGAGTTCATCAGCTATGCAAAGGATCATCCGGCTGAAATTACTGTAGGAAATCCTGGTTCTGGTTCTAATTTCTATATGGCAGCAAAAGCATTGGAACATGAGGCAGGTGTGCAGTTTACCCATGTGCCATTTGATGGATCTTCAGCAGCCATTACTGCCCTGTTAGGTGGAAATATTTCAGCAGCAAGTATTGCACCAGGAGAAGCGGCAGCAAATATCGGAGAAGGTGGAGATCTGAAGGTTTTGTCATTGCTTAGTGGTAACGCATCTACTACTTTTCCTGAAATCCCTGTGGCAAAGGATCTTGGATATAATGTAAGTTTTCAGGGTTGGGCTAGCTTTGGTGTTCCGTTAAACACTCCGGAAGACGTGGTGAAAATTCTTGAGGAAGGATTGGCAAAAGCTGCTGATACGGATACGGTTAAAAATGTATTGTCGACCAAGGGGTTTGACTATGCTTATTTAAATGCTGCCGACATGACTGCTTTCGCCAAAGAAGAGCAAGCTAAATATGAAAACATCGTTACGGAACTGGAATTGAAATAAAGCATAGAGGAGAGCAAGGCATGAAATGGCTAAAAGGTAATACTATACCAGGAATTTTATGCATCGCAATGGGGACCATTTTTCTGGTCCCCGCCCTTTCAATGGGCTTTTTTACAAAACTGGAACATCAGCCGGGAAGTGGATTTTTTCCAACACTCATCAGTATTTGTTTGATACTCATGGGGGTATTTATGTTAGTGTCGGGTATTCTGAGTGATGGAAAAATCCAGTATTTTCAAATAACTAATGAAATAAAAGAGAACCTAAAAATCTTTTTTGCACTATTAGCGGCACTAGTTATGCTGGCGACCATATGGCGCCTCTTTCAGTTTGAAGCAGCTGCATTCCTGTTTTGCATCGTAATGAATCTGTACCTAAAGCGCGGTTGGAAATTTTCTGTTTGTTTTTCCGTTTGCTTTATTTTTCTGATTCATGTGATTTTCGTTACAGGATTACGGATACAGTTTTAGGAGGAAATTATGACCCTTGAATTATGGACAACAGGATTTATTCATATGATTTCCAATCCCCAGGTTATCATGTATCTGGCATTTGGAATTGTAGCTGGAGCTGTTATCGGCGCTTTACCAGGCTTATCATCTACCATGGGAATTGCTATACTTACTCCACTTACATTTTGGCTGGATGCAGATTGTGGTTTCGCAATGTTGATTGGTGTATGGAATTCCTCTGTGTGGGCTGGAGGCATTTCTGCAATTATTATCAATACACCAGGAACTCCTGGATCTATCGCGTCTTCCTTCGATGGCTATAAGCTTTATAAGCAGGGACGAGGCGGTCTTGCATTGGGAGTAAATGTTATATATTCTGTTTTAGGTGGATTGCTTAGTACTATTGCCCTTATCTTTTTTGCCTGGCCGTTGGCCAGATTTGCAGTCACTTTCGGCCCGCCGGAATACTTTGCCCTGGCTTTATTTGGACTTTCCATGATGGTATCAGTTTCTGGAAATTCTGTTATGAAAGGATTAGCTGTAGGTCTTGCTGGTCTCCTTTTGTCCACGGTAGGAATGGATCCTATTATGGCATCTCCACGTTATACTTTGGGAATCACTTATTTACAGTCTGGCATTCAGTTCCTTCCCATTATGATTGGAATGTTTGGAATCGGTGAAGTGCTGAGTCAGATATATGATTATAACAGAGAACAGGTTGCACGAGAAAATGAGCTGAAAAAGCAGAATATGGCATTGGGACGAGTTCTGCCGAATAAGCAGGAGATAAAACAGTTGGCACTTCCGACTTTTTTGTCTGGACTTTTATCTATTATTATAGGAATTATCCCAGCGGCTGGGGGAGATATTGCTTCTATTATTTGCTGGGGGCAGGGCAAGAAACTTTCAAAGCATGGTGACGAATATGGAAATGGTTCTCTGGAAGGAATGGCAGTATCTACCATTTCTAACAATGGTGTTTTGGGCGGAGCGTTAATCACAATGCTTACTATGGGAATTCCTGGTGATTCAGTAACAGCCATCCTCATTGGTTCTCTTATGATGTATGGAATGACTCCTGGCGTGAAAATGTTTAATGAGCAGCCAGATTTTATTGTAAATATTATGCTGCTTATGATTTTTGCAAATCTGTTCATTTTGATATTGGGACTTTTGACTGCAAAAGCATCTGCCAAGGTTTTGAATGTAAAGCCACAGAGCGTTTGGGTTGCTGTTAGTGTCCTTTGTGTTGTGGGTTCCTATGCATTAAACAATAGCTTTAATGATGTATTGATCATGTTTGCAGCTGCCATCTTGGGCTTTTTTTTCAAAAGAGCTGATTTCCCATCTGGTCCATTTATCCTTGGACTTCTTTTGGGAAATATGCTTGAATCTAATTTTAGGCGGGCATTGATTCTTTCTGGTGGAAATCTGAACATTTTCTTTAAACGTCCAGTTACTTGCATATTATTGGTTGTTATTGTCTTTACATTAATGTTTCCTAGCATTAAACGGATAATTTCCGAAAGACCTATTTCAACGACGAGGTAATGATATGTATGATTTGATTTTAAAAAATGGAATTGTTCTTGACTGTTTTTATCCGATGGAAAAAAAGTTGGACCTTGCTATATCAGAAGGGAAAATAGCTGCAGTGGGGACATTCTGTGAAGACGATGGACGATTGGTATTGGATTGTACTGATTGTATTATCACTCCAGGATTGATTGATTTTCATTTGCATCTCTTTTATAGGGGCTCTACATTGGGAGTCCCAGCAGATTTAGCGCTGCTTCCCAATGGTGTGACGACAGGAATTGATGCCGGTACTTCAGGCGTCTGGAATTATGAAAGTTGTCAAGCTTTAAATCAATTTAATCTTTCTAATTATTACAGCTTTATCAATGTAGCATCCACTGGGCTTATCAGTGATGATATAATAGAAGATATTGACCCGAATCATATGGATGAGGATGGCATAAAACGTTTGGTCGATAAATATGCTGGAATATTGATTGGATTGAAGATTAAAATGGGACGGGCTAGTGTAGGTACGCTGGGTATTGCTCCTCTGGTTCGTGCTGTTGAAATGGGAGAAAAACTAAGCTTGCCTGTGATTGTACATGTCACTGACCCTGGTGCACCTATTGATGAGATTGCCAGAGTTTTAAGAAAAGGCGATGTATTCTGTCATGTATTTCAAGGAAAAGGTGAAACAATTTTTGACCCAGATGGAAATATTCGTGAGCAGATTCTTCAGGCACGTAGCCGAGGGGTTCTATTTGATTCTTGCAATGGAAATGCAAATTTTTCTTTGCAGGTTGCTCTTGATGCAAAAAAACAAGGATTCCTTTCGGATATTATCAGTAGTGATTTGACTTCGAATTCTTTTTATAAAGGATATGCTGTAAGTATGCCAGTTCTAATGTCAAAATATCTGGCTATAGGATATTCTTTCACGGAAATAATTCAACGTACAACTTTATATCCAGCAACTTTTTTGCATCGAGAGAAAGAACTTGGAAGCTTATTACCTAGTACCGTAGCTGACATTGCTGTATGGAAAATTGAGAAGACAAATACGATCTTTTCGGATTGTGATCATGTGTCTATTGCAGGGAACCAGCTTGTCAAACCAGTTTTGACTGTTAAAGACGGTTTTATCTGTTATAGATCACCAGAAATTTAGTTCAATGTTTCAGTATGATACAATAGCCAGACCATGAGAAAAACTTGGCCTGGCTATTGCTTTTTAAAATATGCTCCCAATGTTGTAATACAGTATTTTTCATTGTTAGCAATGTTGTGATTTTGCGAGATGCTTGAGAATAGAAGTTCTCTTATTTATTTGAACAGGAGGGAAAAGTGGCAGGCTCTCCTACTTGGTTATTCTTATAATTATGAATGACTAGCCCCAGTCTCCCGGATGATTGCATCTGCCCGTTTCTTTACTTCAGGACGGAGTACGGCTCCGATGCCTGGTGCGGTTGGAAGCTTGGCATGACCATCTTCAATGACCGGAAGTGCTTCCACAATATCCTGGTACCAGGTCGCAAGGTTTGCACGCACAACCTCCTGGAACAGCCCGGCCGGGGAGTTTAAGCCCAGGTGAAGGCCAGCCCACAGAAGGACCGGACCGGTGCAGTCGTGCGGTGCGATCGGAATATTATAGCTTTCTGCAAGGGCAGCAATCTTGCGGCCTTCTGTAAGGCCACCGCACCAGCCGAGATCCAGCATGGCGTAATCAAATGCACCTGCTGCGAACATCTGGCGGAAGGTGACAGCTCCGGCGAGCGTTTCACTGCCGCAGATCGGTGTTCTGGTCTTATGGCGGAGTTCTTTGATCTGCTGGATATCATCCATTTTGCAGAGCGGGTCCTCTGCCCAGAAAATGTCGTAAGGCTCCAGTGCTTTACAGATGCGGAGGGCAGCAGGTGCACTCCAGAGACTGTGCATCTCACACATGACCTCAATCTGGTTGCCGACTGCATCGCGTATCTGCTGGAATGGTTTCAGGCCGGCTTCCAGATCTGTGGCAGAGATCCAGTTTCCCTGGGTCTTGGCTGCAAATGGATCAAACGGCCAGATCTTCATGATTTTATAACCCTCGCTTAACAGGCTTTTTGCCAGGGTACCGGCGTCACGGTTGAATGCGACCTGGTCATCATAAGGTCCACGCATTTCATCCTTGTCAGTGATCATGCGGCGGCTGTTTCCGGAGTTATAGGCACTGCTGCTGGCATTGAAGGAATAACCGGAGCAGGTGTTGTAAACCTGGATGGAAGAGCGGGAAGCGCCTCCCAGTGCCTCATAAACCGGAATGCCGTGGCGTTTTCCGGCCAGATCCCAGAGCGCGATATCGATCGCACTGGCAGCGCGGACTTCTGCGCTGGCACTGTGAAAACCGACATAAGGGGTCAGCAGGGTTCTGGAAATAAGTTCGATATTTCTGGAATCCTGTCCGATCAGCCATGGGCAGATATCGTGATGGATAATGGTTTCGATCGCAGCGGTACCTCGCCAGGCTTCACCCAGCCCGGTAAGGTTTTCATCGGTTTCAATCTCAACCCAGATGCTGTTTGGAAACTGCTCCAGGCGGATGGTGCGTACATTGGTAATGATAGACATGGGAAAATTTCCTCCTTGTAAACGATAGAATATCCTAGAAAATTATAGTATGTGTCATATGTACAATCAACGCTTTTTGTATATGGATTTTTGAGAGTGGATACGTTAAGATAAGGAAAAGACCGGGAAACGGTTGTTGAAAGCGAGAATAGAATTTGTATGAACCAATATCAGAATCCTTATTATGTACCGGCCCGCCGCCCGCGTGCCTGGGTCAATGGCACATTGATCGTGCTTAATATTCTTTATTTCCTATATCTGGAGATTGCAGGCTCTACCGAAGACGGGTATTTTATGCTGCAGCACGGAGCCATGTATGGTCCGTTTGTTTTAAAGGGGCATGAATACTACCGCCTGCTGACCTCCATGTTTATGCACTTTGGAATTGACCATATTGTGAATAACATGCTGGTTTTATTTGTTCTTGGGGATAATCTGGAGCGTGCGCTTGGAAAAGTGAAATATCTGTTATTTTATTTGATCTGCGGAGTTGGGGCGAATGTAGTTTCCATGCTCTTTGAGATTCCTGTGGGAGACTGGGCCGTGAGCGCCGGAGCTTCCGGTGCCATCTTTGGGGTAGTGGGCGGACTGATCTATGTGGTAGCTGTGAACAAAGGACGCCTGGAGGATTTAAACAGCCGCCAGCTGGTGGTTATGGCGGCCTTTTCCCTCTACCTTGGTTTTACCAGTACCGGAGTTGACAATGCAGCCCATGTAGGCGGTCTGGTCATCGGCATGATTCTGGCAGCACTTTTCTACCGCAGACCCAAACGCCCTTGCCGAGCCGCCATCTGGGATGTATAATGTGTGATAGCAATGAGCAGTGCCGAAAACAGGCAGAGCGCAACGGCCGTGCTTGCACGAGCCGATGCGGGAGGCCTGTTTTCGATAGGGCGAACGCCCGACAGTGAAAAAACACGAAGTGTTTTTGAACGGGCACTGAAAAAGGCCGAAAACAGGCAGAGCGCGACGGCCGTGCTTGCACTACTAATAACATATGGAGGAAATGAACATGAGAGATGATAATTGTATTTTCTGCAAGATCGCAAACGGCGAAATCCCGTCTGCTACTGTATATGAGGACGATGACTTCCGTGCGATCCTGGATTTAGGTCCGGCATCCAAGGGACATACCCTGATCCTGCCGAAGAATCATTATAAAGACATCTGCGAGGCAGATGAGGCAGTTATGGTAAAAATCCTGCCGCTTGCTGCAAAGCTCGGAAAAGCAATGAAGAGCCAGCTTGGTGCCAGTGGATTCAATGTTGTCCAGAATAATGGAACCAGTGCAGGTCAGACGGTCTTCCATCTGCATGTTCATGTCATTCCGCGTTACGAGGGTGGCCCGGATATGGTAAACTGGAAGCCGGGTAAGCCGGAGCAGGAAGAACTGGCGCAGACTGCAGGAGCTTTAAAGGCAGGGCTGTAAAAAATAGCAATGTAAAACTTCAACAGGGTCGCCTGAGTTGCCTTTTGGCAACTCAGACGACCCTTGTTATATGCTTAAATTGCTATTCCGCATAAGAAGCAATCAGCCCCATGACAATGCTTACAGCATCGGACAGCTCACTTTTTTCCATCGCGTCTACAAATTTTCTGCGATTTTCGTAGGTGGATTCGATGGCATCATACAGGGAGTCACCGGTGACGTTTTCTTCCTCCAGAACGGTGGAAAAGCCCTGCTTTTCAAAGGAGCGGGCATTTAAGATCTGGTCACCGCGGCTGGCAGCAGCGGAAAGTGGGATTAATACATTTGGTTTTCTGAGAGCCAGGATCTCGCAGATGGAGTTGGCACCGGCGCGGGACAGGACAATATCTGCGGCAGCGAACAGGTGGCGCAGCGGAGCATCGACATACTCGTACTGGACATAGCCCGGGCGTCCGATGAGGCTTTCATCCAGATGTCCCTTTCCGCAGATATGTATTACCTGGTATTTCTGCAGAAGCTTTGGAAGCAGTTCACGCACAGCGTTGTTGATGGCAACAGCGCCAAGACTTCCGCCGATGACCATAATGATCGGTTTGGCTGCTGAAAGTCCTGTGAAGTTTAAGCCGGTCAGGCGGTCTCCCTGAAGTAATTCCTGGCGGATCGGAGAACCGGTGAGGACTGCTTTGTCAGCCGGAAGGTACTGCAGGGTTTCCGGGAAATTGCAGCAAACCTTGGCCGCGGATGGGATACAGATCTTGTTGGCCAGTCCCGGAGTCATATCGGACTCGTGGATGATGGTCGGGATCTTATAGTGCTTGGCAGCCAGAACGACTGGAACAGCTACAAAGCCGCCTTTGGAGAAGACCACATCCGGGCGGTATTTCTTTAAGAGTGCGCGGGCCTCCGCATAGCCTTTGATGACGCGGAACGGGTCAGAAAAGTTTTTTAAGTCAAAGTAACGGCGCAGCTTGCCGGATGAAATGCCATCGTAAGGAATACCAGCTCCCTCAATAAGCTTTTTTTCGATGCCGTTGTAGGAACCGATGTAGTGGACCTCGTAGCCGCGCTCTTGTAAAGATGGAAGCAGGGCCAGGTTTGGTGTAACGTGTCCGGCAGTACCGCCGCCGGTCAGAACGATCTTCTTCATATAGAAATACCTCCGGTTGGATAAAAGTCTGTGTAATCGTAACAGTCTGTCACTCTCACAGTTATGCGCGAGTACATAGCTGTACTACTATAGTAACTGCCGTGCCAAAAATGTCAACCCTGAATCGTTTTACGATTGCCTTTCGGGAGAAGGTTTGCTAGACTAATAGCAGAAACATTGCTGCCACACATGCGGGAACTGTAATGACAAGGTTTGCCGGGTTCATGGACAGCAACAGCAGAGCGGTTGCCAGAGATAAAAAACAGCCGTAAAAGTTAAATGAAAGCAGAGGAATTTATAAATGTTAGGAATCATTGGTGCTATGAAGGCGGAGGTAGAACAGTTAAAGCAGGAAATGAAGCAGCCGGAGGTTGTGACCGTAGCCGGCATGGAATTTTATAAGGGAACCATCGGCGAAAAAGAGGTGGTGGTAGTCCAGTCCGGAATCGGTAAAGTCAGCGCAGCTTTATGTGTGCAGATCCTGGCAGACCGGTTTGGCGTGGATGGCGTAGTCAATACTGGTATTGCCGGTTCTTTGAAGGCTGAGATCAACATTGGCGATCTGGTGCTTTCTACCGATGCGATCCAGCACGATGTAGATGCCACTAATTTTGGTTATCCGCTGGGCGAGATCCCGCAGCTTGGAACCCTGAACTTTGTTGCAGATGAGCGCCTGCGCAGTCTGGCAAAGAAGTGCTGCGAGGAGGTAAACCCGGATATCAGTGTTTATGAAGGAAGAGTATTAACCGGTGACCAGTTTATCTGCGACAAGAGCAAGAAGGAATGGCTTGGCGAGACCTTTCATGGTGCCTGCACCGAGATGGAGGGCGCAGCCATCGCTCAGGCAGCATACTTAAACAAGATCCCGTTTCTGATCGTGCGCGCCATCTCCGATAAGGCAGATGACAGTGCATCTATGGACTATCCGGAATTTGAGCGCAAGGCTATCATCCACAGCACGAACCTGACCCGCGCCCTGATCCTTGCATATTAAGACACGTTGTAACTGTGAAGGTACTGAACAGTTACGACGCGTTTTTTAGCAGAATTTGACGAACGATTCTGAGCTCCCTGAACTTTTCAAACGGTGCATGGGCAGTTATAATGATAGCTGTCTGAGACACCAGGGCAGCCGCACTTCCAGGTGGAGAGGATCCACACCTGGAAATTTCCGCAGCTGCAAAAGGAAAAGAAAGGGGAGCTGTTTTTATGCTGCAATTACTGGAAAGTGGCCGTGCGCTGTATGTGCTGACGGCAGCCTGTGTACTGGGAATCCTGACACGGATGATCACCAGACGTGCTTACAAAAGATTGCTGAAGGAAAGCAAAGACCTTTCAATGACAAAAAACAAAAGCTTAAAGGAACTCCGGCAGAGAGCGGAGAATACATACCGGGTGAACCAGGGACTGGTAGACAGCGGGGCCTGGCTGGAGCATCAGCTATATGATTTTAAAGCAATGGGGATCCGGCTTTTAAACTGGACCAGTCTTGGAATCCGGCTGACCTGGCTCTGCCTGCTTTTTGGCGGTGCCTGTGCATTCTTTTCTTACTGGTACCGGCTTGATACCTACTATGTTGTGATGTATGGAGGCGGAGCGGTATTGATGGCAATGCTTACAATGCTGTTTGATGGCGGCATTGCCGGAGATTTGAAAGAGCAGCTTCTGATCAGCCTGCAGGACCAGATCGATAATGTGATCGGTCCGAAGATGGCGCGGAACCTTTCTATGGAAAATGGACGCACGGAAGGCATGGGTGACCGGGGCGCACTGCGCAAGGTAAGCCGTCTGGTGGACCGGGCTGGCAGAATGGGCCGGGTGGAGCCGGAAGAGGATCAGGAACAGGCGGTACAGTCCGTGCAGACGGCTGCCACAGCTTCTTCCGGGCGCAGGGAAAAACGCAGAAACAGTGGCCGCATGACGGTATCCGGAAAAACACCGGGAGTAGCAGCCGTCTCGTCCGGAGCGGCAGGACCGGGGCAGGCAGATCCCGCGCAGGAGGTGCCTGACCGAGAAAAGAGTATCCGGGATGCAGATTTTATTAAGCGGGGATTGGAACAGATGGCTGCAAGCCGGGAGAAAAACAGAAACGGTGATGAAAACTGGATCCGGGATCTGAAGCCGGAGGAGATTGAATTGATCGGAGATATTTTAAAGCAGTATCTGGCATAGCACCC
>OODU01003404.1_pt1 | contig 12057 bp, 8 predicted proteins | sample 1671171 | NCBI WGS metagenome assembly OODU01 (sample SAMN06348129, study PRJEB24527) | human gut metagenome | biome: human gut; feature: ankylosing spondylitis patient; material: feces | host: Homo sapiens | place: China | collected 2015-10
AGACGTGTGCTCTTCCGATCTTTCATCAAGAGCCTGTATTTATGACCTTTATCTTTTGAATATATGTAAGGACATTCTTTGAGCCGGCATAAAAATATTTTTTACAACAGTTATTTTCAGTGTGACAGGCGCTGCTGATTTTTTTACAAGAACAATCGTGACAGTGACATTGAAAGCTGTATAATAACATTAACAGAACCCACCACGCCTCTGATTTTTCATGTGCAACCCGGTGGGACTTTCTTATTTATGGGGTGTTTTATGTGACAAGAGATGAAAATGAATATTCACAAAAATAAGATGCTATGGTATAATACAAGGTACTGTATTAGGGGTTCTTATGAGAGGCGCTGAAATATGGGAAAAGATTTAAAAGGTTACAAGAATGAAATCAGTATCGTTTTATACTACAAACCGGATTGCGAACAGGCGAATTGGTAGGATTGAAATCTAAGGATTTATAGGAGGAATATAGAAAGATGAAACTTGGAATCGTAGGATTACCGAACGTAGGAAAAAGTACACTGTTTAACTCACTGACAAAGGCCGGTGCAGAATCTGCAAACTATCCATTCTGTACAATTGACCCGAATGTCGGTGTTGTAACAGTTCCGGATAAGAGACTGGATGTGCTTGGAGAGATGTATCATACAAAGAAGATCATTCCAGCAGCAATTGAGTTTGTTGATATTGCAGGACTTGTGAAGGGAGCATCCAAAGGAGAAGGACTTGGAAACCAGTTCCTTGCCAATATCCGTGAGGTTGATGCAATCGTACATGTTGTAAGATGCTTCGAGAATACGAATATTGTGCATGTAGACGGAAGTATTGATCCGCTGCGTGACATTGAGACAATCAACCTTGAGCTGATCTTCTCAGATCTTGAGGTTCTTGAAAGAAGAATCTCCAAGACAGTGAAGCTTTCAAGAAACGATAAGATGGCGGCGAAAGAGCTGGATCTTCAGAACCGTCTGAAAGCGCATCTGGAAGAGAATAAGATGGCGAAGAGCTTTGTGACAGAGGATGAGGATGAGCAGGCATGGCTTGCAGAGTATAATCTTCTGACAGCAAAACCGGTAATCTTTGCGGCAAATGTATCTGAGGATGATCTTGCAGATGATGGTGCGAATAATGAAGGCGTTAAAGCTGTTCGTGAGTATGCAAAAAAAGAAAACTGCGAAGTGTTTGTTGTATGTGCTGAGATTGAAGAGGAAATTTCTCAGTTAGATGATGATGAGAAGGCTATGTTCCTTGAGGATCTTGGATTGGAAGAATCCGGACTTGAGAAGCTGATCAAGGCAAGCTATCATCTTCTTGGACTGATCAGTTATTTGACAGCAGGTGAGCCGGAAGTTCGTGCATGGACAATCAAGAAGGGAACTAAGGCACCACAGGCAGCTGGTAAGATTCATACAGACTTTGAACGTGGATTTATCCGTGCGGAAGTAGTAAGTTATGATGATCTGATGGCATGTGGAACTCATGCGGCAGCGAAAGAAAAAGGATTGGTTCGTTTGGAAGGAAAAGACTATGTCGTTCAGGACGGAGATATCATGCTGTTCAGATTTAATGTTTAACAGATATAGGAAATATGCTTGAAAACCAGTTAGATTCATTGTTTTCTAATTGGAAAAGCAGTAAAAACAGGAATCAGGGACAACTGGATTTGTTCCTGATTTCTGTGGATATGAAAGGAAATAACATAATATGCATTATAATATCAGCTTTCCGAATTTGGGGATTTATCTGGATCATGTAGGAAAAAGCATCAGCATCTTTGGCTTTTCAATTGCTTACTACGGCATGATTATCGGTGCAGCAATTTTGATTGGATTTTTGATTGCCACAGTGGAAGCAAAAAGAACAGGACAGAATCCGGAAGACTATCTGGATATGGGAATTGTCGGAGTAATTGCAGGAATTGCAGGCGCAAGAATCTATTATGTGATTTTCTCCTGGGATTTATATAAAGATAATCTTTTGTCTATCTTTAATCTCAGAGAAGGTGGTCTGGCAATTTATGGTGGCGTGATCGGAGCAGTGATCGCAGTTTTTGTGATGGCTGCTGTTAAGAAAAAATCACCATTTCAGATTTTGGATACAATCGCACTGGCGCTTCTGAATGGTCAGATGCTTGGACGTTGGGGGAATTTCTTTAACAGGGAAGCATTTGGAGAATATACGGATTGTCTGTTTGCGATGAGGCTTCCGGTTGATGCAGTAAGACCGGGAGATATCACAGAACTTATGCGTGAGAATATGCAGAGAATTGATGGAGTCAGTTATATCCAGGTACATCCGACATTTTTGTATGAATCATTATGGTGTGCCGGACTGCTTATTATATTGTTTCTGTATAGGAAACATAAGAAATATGAAGGTGAGCTCTTTCTTATGTACCTGTTTGGTTATGGGGCAGGACGCGTGTGGATCGAGCGGCTTAGAACAGATCAGCTTGTTCTTCCGGGAATCGGATTTCCGGTGTCAGAACTTCTGGCAGGTTGCCTGGTGATTGTGACAGGAATTATGCTGATCTATTGCAGAAGGCATTGCAGAAAAAGAAATGAGAAGAAAAAAGTGGATCAGTATGAGCCGGTGCCAACAAAGATCAAAGGGAAAAAACCACCGAAGTGGGATGACCGGTTGTTTAAAAACAGATAGAATGATAAGAAAAAAGTATAGTGATTCATAAGCCAGAAGAGTTAATGTTCAACAGAAAGTACTCTTCTGGCTTTTTCCATTTCTGTCTGTTTTAGTTAATAATCCCCAATAATAGCACTGATAACTATTCTCAAAACACTGCTCTGTACACGAAAATATACAAAAGAGGATATTTATAACTCTAGACTTTTGTGACTTTTGGAGATATAATGAAACTACATGTGAATTAATTATACTTAACTCAGTGTAAAACCTATGTAACACCTAAGGAGGAATAAAAATGGCAAGAAAAATGAAGACCATGGACGGTAATCAGGCAGCAGCTCACGTTTCTTATGCATATACAGAAGTAGCAGCTATCTACCCGATTACGCCTTCATCCGTTATGCCGGAGCATATCGATGAGTGGGCTACTGAAGGAAGGAAGAACATTTTCGGACAGACTGTACAGGTTACAGAGATGCAGTCCGAGGCCGGAGCAGCAGGTGCTGTTCACGGATCATTAGCAGCAGGTGCTCTTACAACAACATTTACTGCTTCTCAGGGACTCCTTCTTATGATTCCTAACTTATATAAGGTTGCTGGTGAGCAGCTCCCGGGAGTATTCAACGTATCTGCCCGTGCACTTGCAAGCCACGCACTGTCAATTTTTGGAGATCATTCTGATGTTTATGCATGTCGTCAGACAGGAGCAGCTATGCTCTGTGAATCCAGCGTACAGGAAGTAATGGACCTTACTCCGGTTGCTCATTGTGCAGCACTTGAAGGAAAGATTCCATTCATCAACTTCTTTGATGGATTCAGAACATCACACGAGATTCAGAAAATCGAGACATGGGATTATGAAGATCTGAAAGACATGGTAAGCATGGAAGCAATCGACGAGTTCCGCGCACATGCACTTAACCCGAACCACCCATGTCAGAGAGGTTCAGCTCAGAACCCGGATATCTTCTTCCAGGCTAGAGAGGCTTGTAACCCATTCTATGATGCACTTCCGGGAATCGTTCAGAAGTACATGGATAAGGTTAATGAGAAGATCGGAACAGACTACAAACTGTTCAACTACTATGGAGCAGCAGATGCAGAGCACGTGATCGTGGCTATGGGATCTGTTTGTGACACAATCGAGGAGACAATCGATTACCTGACAGCTGCAGGAGAGAAAGTCGGAGTTGTTAAAGTTCGTCTTTACAGACCATTCAGCGCAGAAGCTCTGATCGACGCTATCCCGGATACAGTTAAGAAGATTTCTGTTCTTGACAGAACAAAAGAGCCAGGAGCACTTGGCGAGCCACTGTACCTGGATGTTGTTGCAGCACTTAAAGGATCTAAGTTCGATGCAGTTCCAGTTTACACAGGACGTTATGGACTTGGTTCTAAAGATACAACACCTGCTCAGATCGTTGCTGTATACCACAACGATGAGAAAGCTAAATTCACAATCGGTATTGAAGATGATGTTACACATCTTTCACTTGATGCTGGTAAGCCACTTGTTACAACACCAGAAGGAACAATCAACTGTAAGTTCTGGGGACTTGGAGCAGATGGTACTGTTGGAGCAAACAAGAACTCCATCAAGATCATTGGTGATAACACAGACATGTATGCACAGGCTTACTTTGATTATGACTCTAAGAAGTCCGGTGGTGTTACAATGTCTCACCTTCGTTTCGGTAAGAAACCGATTAAATCAACATACCTGATCCATCAGGCTAACTTTGTTGCATGTCATAACCCGTCTTATGTTAACAAATACAACATGGTTCAGGAACTTGTTGATGGAGGAACATTCCTTCTGAACTGCCCATGGGATATGGAAGGACTTGAGGAGCATCTTCCGGGACAGGTAAAAGCTTATATCGCTAACCACGGAATTAAATTCTACACAATCGATGGTATCAAGATTGGTAAAGAGATCGGACTTGGCGGACGTATCAATACAGTTCTTCAGTCTGCATTCTTCAAACTTGCAGCTATCATTCCGAAAGAAGAGGCTATTGACCTTATGAAAGCAGCTGCTAAGGCTACTTACGGAAGAAAAGGCGACAAGATCGTACAGATGAACTACGATGCAATCGATGCAGGTGCAAAACAGGTTGTAGAAGTAGAAGTTCCAGAAAGCTGGAAAGATGCAGCTGACGAAGGTCTTGCTACACCACACATCGCAGATGGCGGAAGAGCTGATGCGATTGCATTTGCTAAGAATATCCAGGCAAAAGTTAATGCTCAGGAAGGAAATACACTCCCTGTATCTGCATTCAATGATTATGTTGATGGATCTACACCGTCAGGAACATCTGCATACGAGAAACGTGGTATCGCAGTAGATATTCCGGTTTGGAATCCAAATCAGTGTATCCAGTGTAACCGTTGTGCATATGTATGTCCGCACGCAGTTATCCGTCCGGTAGCTCTGACAGAGGAAGAAGTTGCTCAGGCTCCAGAAGGACTTAAGACACTTGATATGATCGGAATGCCGGGAATGAAGTTCACAATGACAGTATCCGCTTACGACTGTACAGGATGTGGATCTTGTGTGAATGTCTGCCCAGGCAAGAAGAATAAAGAGACAGGCGAAGTTGAGAAGGCTCTTACAATGGCTAACATGGAAGCTAATGCAGGAGAGCAGACATTCTTCGACTTTGGTAGAGAGATTCCGGTTAAACCAGAAGTTGTTGCTAAATTCAAAGAGACAACAGTTAAGGGAAGCCAGTTCAAACAGCCACTCCTTGAGTTCTCAGGAGCTTGTGCAGGATGTGGTGAGACACCATACGCTAAGCTGATCACACAGCTGTTTGGTGATAGAATGTATATTGCAAATGCAACAGGATGTTCTTCTATCTGGGGTAACTCTTCACCGTCTACACCTTACACAGTAACACCAGAAGGTAAAGGACCTGCATGGAGCAACTCCCTGTTTGAAGACAACGCTGAGTTTGGATACGGTATGCTGCTTGCACAGAATACAATCAGAGACAGACTGAAAGCAAAAGTTGAGAAGATTGCAGAGAAGACTACAGATGAGGCAGTTAAGGCTGCAGCAGCTGAGTATCTTGAGACATATACAGTAGGCGCTACAAATGGAACAGCTACAGACAAACTTGTTGCAGCTCTTGAAGCACTCGATTGCGATTGCGAAGAGAGAGCAGAAGTTCTGAAGAACAAAGATTTCCTTGCTAAGAAATCCCAGTGGATCTTCGGAGGAGACGGATGGGCTTACGATATCGGATACGGCGGAGTTGACCACGTTCTTGCAAGCAAGAAAGATATCAACATTATGGTATTCGATACAGAGGTTTACTCCAACACAGGTGGACAGTCCTCTAAGGCTACTAAGACTGGTGCTACAGCTCAGTTCGCAGCAGGCGGAAAAGAGACTAAGAAGAAAGACCTTGCAGGAATGGCTATGACATACGGATACGTATACGTAGCTCAGATCGCTATGGGTGCTGACTTCAACCAGACAGTTAAGGCAATCGCTGAGGCTGAGGCTTATCCGGGACCATCACTGATCATCGCTTACGCTCCATGTATCAACCATGGTATCAAGAAGGGTATGAGCAAAGCTCAGACAGAGGAACAGCTGGCAGTAGAGTGTGGATACTGGAATAACTTCCGTTACAACCCGGCTGCAGAGGGAGACAAGTTCTCACTTGACAGCAAGGCTCCGAAGGCAGAAGGATACCAGGACTTCCTGAATGGTGAAGTACGTTACAACGCACTGAAGAGAGCTAACCCGGCTAAGGCTGACAAGCTCTTCGCTCTCAATGAGCAGGAAGCTATGGAGAGATACGATTACCTGAACAAACTGGTAACTGTATACGCTGCAGAAAAAGAAGATAAATAAGGATATTTCATGAGTGAATGAGATATGAAAAGAGGAGATCTCCGTAAGGGGATCTCCTTTTGCGTGAAAAAATGATGGGGTTGACCTGTTTCGCAATTTTTGATTACAGTGGTGCGCGAAGATATTTCTTCGGTGTCATTCCTTTATATTTTTTAAATGTTTTGATAAAGTAGCTTACATCGTTAAATCCACAGCTAAGTCCGATGTCTGCGATTGATTCATTCGAAGTAACGAGCTTGAAACAAGCTTGTTCTATTCTATAGTAATTCAGATAGTCAACAGGAGTTCTGTGGGTCATATCTTTAAAGTAGCGGCAGAAGTATTTTGAATTCATGCCGGCTGCCTGAGCCAGATCTTCCAGTGTGATACAGTCAGCATAATGGTTTTCAATCACTTCAAGAGCTTTCTTTAAATGTTCTATTTTTCGGCTATCCTTTTGACTGATGATTCGAACGTTTTCATACAATTTATTTTCCAAAATATAGCCTAAGAATTCGTACAGAGTACCAATCACCATAAGCTCGTGTCCTTCGGTAAGCTTTTTGATATGTTCAAACATCATGGAGGTGATATGCTCTAAATTCTTTACGGGTGCTTTGATGAGGGAAGGGATAGTCAGAGTGTCGCTTCCGATCTTCTTAAGCAGACGTTCGCTGGCATGGTTTACTGCCATGAGCGATTCAAGGTTAAAAACAAGACATTCATAGACACAATCCTTAGGAGTTCCGCCATGAAGAAGCCCTCCTTTTATAAAAATAAGGTCTCCGGCTTCTGCAGTGAATTCATTTTCACCAATTGACATAAGTAATTTCCCTTTTAAAACACGAATAAGTTCGTATTCGATGTGCCAGTGATAAGACATGTCATACCGTGGATGATTCGGCGTAACATGATAAAATTCAATTGGAAAATCAATGGTTCCGTGATTACGCTCTTCTTTGTAATTAATGTATTTCATGCAATAATCTCCTTTAAAAATCTAAATAGTGTAAATACAAACATAGATATGAAGATATATGCTTGTAAATTGTACTTTGTTGTATAAAAGGTGAATATCTTTATATTTTTATTCTAGTATACCACAAGACAAAAAGAAAGGAAAGAACTATAATGATACTTAAAGAAGCGGTTCTGCGAAGGAAGATAAGCAGAGCAAGGCAAACAATTAAGGAGGAATGTAATTATGGCAGAAAGAAGATTAGTAGGATCTTATCCAGTAATTGGTATCAGACCGACAATCGATGGACGTAGAGGAGCTCTTGACGTAAGAGGATCTCTTGAAGAGCAGACAATGAACATGGCAAAATCTGCAGCAAAACTGTTTGAGGAGAACTTAAGATATTCAAATGGCGAGCCGGTTAAAGTTGTTATCGCTGACACAACAATCGGACGTGTAGGTGAGAGTGCTGCTTGTGCTGATAAGTTTAGAAGAGAAGGCGTAGATATCACAGTTACAGTTACACCTTGCTGGTGCTACGGAGCTGAGACAATGGATATGGATCCACAGACAATCAAAGCTGTATGGGGATTCAACGGAACAGAGAGACCGGGAGCTGTATACCTTGCATCTGTACTTGCTACACATGCACAGAAGGGACTTCCGGCATTCGGAATTTACGGACATGACGTTCAGGAAGCTGACGACACAACAATTCCGGAAGACGTTAAAGAGAAACTTCTTAGATTCGGACGTGCAGCTGTTGCAGCAGCATCCATGAGAGGAACATCTTACCTTCAGATCGGATCTGTTACAATGGGTATCGGTGGATCTATCATTGATTCTGATTTCATCGAGTCTTACCTTGGAATGCGTGTAGAGTCTGTTGATGAGGTAGAAATCATCCGTCGTATGTCAGAAGAGATCTATGACAAGGCTGAATTCGAGAAAGCTCTGAAATGGGCAAAAGAGACTTGCAAGATTGGTTGGGACAAGAACCCAGAAGAGCTTCAGGCTACTCCAGAGGAGAAAGAGGAGCAGTTCGAGTTCGTTGTTAAGATGGCAGTTATCATCAAAGACCTTATGAATGGAAATAAGAACCTTGACGAGAAGTTCTCAGAGGAAGCAATCGGACACAACGCTCTGGCAGCTGGATTCCAGGGACAGAGACAGTGGACAGACTTCTATCCGAACGGAGATTTCGCAGAGGCAGTTCTGAATACATCTTTCGACTGGAACGGAGCTCGTGAGCCATACATCCTTGCTACAGAGAACGACGTTCTCAACGGACTTGGAATGATGTTCATGAAACTTCTTACAGGACGTGCTCAGATCTTCGCTGATGTTCGTACATACTGGAGCCCAGAGGCAGTTAAGAAAGCTACAGGATATGACCTCGAGGGTGTTGCTAAAGAGAACGGTGGATTCCTTCACCTGATCAACTCTGGAGCAGCTTGTCTTGATGCATCTGGTGTTGCTAAAGACGAGAACGGTAACGGCGTTATGAAAGAATGGTGGAACGTTACAGAAGAAGACCAGAAAGCAATCATGGATGCTACAGAGTGGTGCATGGCTGACAACGGATACTTCCGTGGAGGCGGATACTCAAGCCGTTACGAGACACGCGCTCAGATGCCAGCTACAATGATCCGTCTTAACCTTGTAAAAGGACTTGGACCGGTTCTTCAGATTGCAGAAGGATGGACACTTGAACTTCCAGAAGAAGTATCTGATAAGCTTTGGAAACGTACAGACTACACATGGCCATGTACATGGTTTGCTCCAAGATGTGATGGTAAAGAGGGAGCATTCAAGACAGCTTATGATGTAATGAACAACTGGGGAGCTAACCACGGTGCTATCTCCTACGGACACATCGGAGCTGACCTGATCACAATGTGTTCAATGCTTCGTATTCCAGTATCTATGCACAACGTACCGGAGAAAGATATCTACCGTCCGGCAGCATGGAATGCATTTGGAATGGATAAAGAAGGCGCTGACTTCAGAGCTTGTAAGAACTACGGACCGCTTTACAAATAAGAAGGAGTCCTTTTGTTAGGAAATGTAAAAAGACTGTAAATGCAGTTTCGATACAGAACTAGAACAAAGAATGCGGGGGTGCTGCCTATGCAGGGCCCCTGTTTTAATACCGAGTAAAAGAGTATTAAGAAAAGAGGAAGATTATGGATTTTAATGAAATTTACAAGCAGAAACTTACTACTGCTGATGAAGCAGTCAAAGTTATAAGATCCGGCGACTGGATCGATTATGGATGGTGCACCGGCACTGTTGATGCACTCGACAAGGCACTTGCAAAGCGTATGCCTGAACTTTCAGACATCAACATCCGCGGCGGTATTCTTATGAAAGAGCCTGAAATCTTCAAACTTGAAGATGCAGCTTCTCATTTTACATGGAACTCTTGGCATAGCAGCGGCATCGAGAGAAAAGCAGTAGCAAAAGGCTTTTGTTTCTACTCTCCTATCAAATATTCTGAACTTCCGGGATATTACAGAAACAGTCAGACCCCTCCTCGTGTAGCAATGTTCCAGGCTGCTCCTATGGATGCACACGGATATTTTAACTTCGGACCAAACGCATCACATATGGCTGCCTGCTGTGAAGTTGCAGATATAATTATCGTTGAAGTTAATAAAAATATGCCTCGCTGTCTCGGCGGATTTGAAAACGGCATCCACATCAGCAATGTTGACATGATAGTCGAGGGTGACAATCCTGCAATTCTTGAGACAGGTGCTCCGGCTCCTACAACTGAAGTTGATGAAGCTGTTGCAAAATATATCGTAGATGAAATTCCTGACGGTGCCTGCCTGCAGCTTGGTATCGGTGGTATGCCAAATGCCGTAGGTTCACTTATTGCACAGTCAGACCTTAAAGACCTCGGTGTACATACTGAAATGTATGTTGATGCATTTGTTGACATTGCAAAAGCCGGCAAGATAACAGGTCTTAAAAAGTCAAGAGACAAGGGCCGCCAGGTATATGCTTTCGGTTCAGGAACAAAGAAACTTTACGACTACTTAGATGAAAATCCTGAGTGCATGAGTGCTCCTGTAAACTACACAAACGATATGTCAGTTATCGCTTCTATTGACAATTTTATTTCAATAAACAATGCGGTAGATATTGATTTATTCGGACAGATAAATGCAGAGAGTGCCGGAACAAAACACATAAGCGGTGCAGGCGGACAGCTTGACTTCGTACTCGGTGCTTACCTCTCAAACGGTGGAAAGAGCTTTATCTGTATGTCTTCTACTTTCACAACCAAAGACGGCACTGTTCAGTCAAGAATCAAACCTACTCTTTCAAATGGTTCTATCGTTACCGATACGCGTGCAAACATCAATTACTTTGTAACTGAGTACGGCATCGTAAACCTCAAGGGACTTTCTTCTTGGCAGAGAGCTGAGGCTCTTATCTCAGTTGCACATCCTGATTTCAGGGATCAGCTTATCGCAGAAGCAGAAAAGATGCATATCTGGAGACAGAGCAATAAGAGATAATCTATTATTAAACACTACTAAAAAATATCAGTATGGATTGCAAATATCCACTTGACTGCATCAAAATAATAAAATAAAAACTCCCGATAGTACGAACTTTTTATATTCGTGCTGTCGGGAATTTTATTAAAATTAAGTACTATTACTTTCAGTTTTTATTCATTTTATAATCTATATGCAACTTACCTTTTGTGTAAAAATATCAATGTATAATTATTTTCAATTTTTATCTCATAAATAATGCCTAAATCAAGGAAACGGTGAACCAAGATCGACTTGTCCTGCTTGATATCCCGTTCCGGGATCAGACGCGGCAAAACCTTTTTCAGTATATTTGCTCTTATTATTTCTTTTACTTCTTCCATGAATTTGTCTTGTTTCATAATCAATTCTCCTTTCATAAATAAAAAGCGGAGCTGGTTATTCCCAGCTCCTATATTTTTTTGCAATAACGGTAATTGTTCCTATCGTTTTGTGAAGTGCTTCTCCCCATGTAGTTGCTCCTTTAGCTGCCTTTTGGCGTTTAAGCCAGTTATAAAGATATTGTAGATCTTTCGATTGATGGCTGTCGAAACAAAAGGTTACTTCTGTTTGCATCCCATCGTCTTTCATACGCTCCATGCGCCGGAGGTTTTCATCAGACACATCAATGCCTGTGATCATTACAATTCCTTTTTTAATCTCTACAGAAATAATTTGTGGATAAACATAGTTGTAAATTTTTCTTTCTTTGATGTTTTTCAAAATTTCATCTTTGTAACTAAGAACATATTCTATATCAGACATACGTCCCACTGCACTAATAAAAAATTCCTGACTTGTTGGATTCTTCTGTGCAGATTCACTTTCATCTGTTTGTGTCATATTTTCCAACGCCACATTATCCATACTGTTTTCATCGTAGTCATCATCAATATATATATCGTCCCCTATATACTCATCATCATTATATAAATTCTTATCAATATGTATATCTTTTACATTATCTGCATCATAACGTACTTTGATTTGTATTTTATCTTTAGGAACAGATTTTGATGTTTTTAGCTCTATATTCTCATTTTCATTATTGTATG
>OODU01003416.1_pt1 | contig 12015 bp, 7 predicted proteins | sample 1671171 | NCBI WGS metagenome assembly OODU01 (sample SAMN06348129, study PRJEB24527) | human gut metagenome | biome: human gut; feature: ankylosing spondylitis patient; material: feces | host: Homo sapiens | place: China | collected 2015-10
TTCACCTTCGCAGGCGAGGATCCGGTAAAGATGCTCGAGAAGTTCGCTGACCGCGTTGGCCACGTTCATCTGAAGAACATGCGTATGCCGCTGGTTGAGAAGGCTCGCGCTGAGCACTGGTCCTTCCTGGATGCAGTTCGCGCAGGCGCTTTCACCGTACCGGGCGATCCGGACGGCTGCGTAGAGTTCGACGCTGTATTCGATCTGCTTGACAAGGCTGGCTACACCGGCTGGATCATGGTAGAGGCAGAGCAGGATCCGGCTAAGGCTAATCCGTTCGAGTACGCTAAGATGGGCCGTGAGTACATCACTGCACACACCGGTCTGGGCGGCGAGGTTGTTCTGAAGAAGTAATTCTTCGCATATCGCGCGATAAAACAGGAAACCGAGGGCATTTGCCCTCGGTTTTTGTCTTGATACGGCATTGCGAGGGAGCGCGATGTGTTCCCCTGCAGGTATACGCATGCCGAGAGTTTATCATCATCGCATCCGCCGGAAAGCCGCGTTCATTCCTAACTCCTGATTCCTGATTACTGATTTACAATCTGCCTGTTGTAAATAGAAATTGCCGCTATATAACACTATATAAATCGTTGCAAATTCTCCGAAAATAGGGTAGAATAGTAGACAGGAATAGATTAAGGAGTGTGGAGCATGGAAGCACAGAAATATAAGCGCGTACTGATCAAGATCAGCGGCGAAGCCCTTGCGGGCGATAAGCATTTTGGACTGAACTTTGATGTCATCGGTCCGGTATGCGATGTGATCAAAAAATGCAACGAAGAGGGCTGCGAGATCGGCATTGTTGTCGGCGGCGGCAACTTCTGGCGCGGCGTAAAGGACGGCGGCGGCAAGATGGAGCGCACCCGCGCGGACCACATGGGCATGCTGGCAACCACCATCAACGCACTGGCTCTGCAGGATGCGCTGGAGCAGCGCGGCGTGGACGTTCGTGTACAGACCGCTATCGAGATGAACAAGATCGCTGAGCCGTACATCCGTTCCCGCGCGACCCGTCATCTCGAAAAGGGCCGTGTCGTTATCTTCGGCTGCGGCACCGGCTGCCCGTTCTTCTCGACCGACACCGCAGCGGTTCTGCGTGCGGCGGAGATCGGCGCGGACGTTATCCTGCTGGCAAAGAACGTAGACGGCGTGTACGATTCCGATCCGGCTGTCAACCCGGATGCCAAGAAGTACGACCACCTGAGCTACATGGACGTGCTCAATCAGGGTCTCGGCGTTATGGATTCCACGGCAACCTCGCTGTCCATGGATAACCATATCCCGATTCTGGTATTCGCGCTTTCCGACCCCGAAAATATTCACCGCGCTGTTAACGGCGAAAAGATCGGCACGATCGTTGAGGAGGTAAAATAATGAAGGAACAGATCAAGTCCCACGAGGCAAAAATGCAGAAAACGCTGGACGTGCTCTCCAAGGAGCTGGCAGCAGTCCGCGCAGGCCGCGCAAATCCGGCGGTTCTCGATAAGATCACCGTTGAGTATTACGGTGCACCGACCCCGCTGAATCAGGTTGCGGCAATCTCTACTCCCGACCCGCGCACGCTGGCCATCCAGCCGTGGGACGGCTCGGTGCTCAAGGCCATCGAGAAGGCGATCCAGGTCTCCGACCTCGGCATCAACCCGCAGAACGACGGCAAGCAGATTCGTCTGAACTTCCCGCCGCTGACCGAGGAGCGCCGCAAGGAGCTCATCAAGGGCGTTTCCAAGACCGGTGAGGAGGCCAAGGTTGCACTCCGCAACATCCGCCGTGATGCACTGGACAAGTTCAAGGCAGCGCAGAAGAAGAGCGAGATCACCGAGGACGAGCTGCACGACGGCGAGGACAAGATGCAGAAGCTGACCGATAAGTACGTCAAGGAAATCGACGCTATGGTTTCCAAGAAGTCTAAGGAACTTGCTGAAGTTTAATCTAGGGGGAAGTCCGCTGCCTGCAGCGGCATGAAATCGGATTTTCGCAGAAAATCCGTAAAAAGCGGGAGCATGTATCTCGCTTTTTACACAAGGGAGCATAGCTGTGTGCCGCAAAGCGGCGCGCAGATGTGCTCGCAGGACGTATCCGAGCGTATGCTCGGTACGTTTCGATCGACCGAAAACGTGTTTTCGGTCGAGGAGCGAAGCAACATTGGGGGCGGCGGATTCGTCGCCCTTTTGCATGAAATTGGCAGGAAAACCTGCCGCAAGAGGGAAAAACAGGGAGGAAACAGGTTGGGTCTGTTCACACGAAAAAAGAAGGAAAACGCGCCCGAAAACCGTCCGGTGCCGCGTCATATTGCGGTCATCATGGACGGCAATGGCCGCTGGGCCAAGAAACGCGGTCTGCCGCGCAAGGCCGGTCACAAGGTCGGCGCGGAGACGTTCCGCACCATTGCCACCTACTGCAAGGACATTGGCGTGCAGTATTTCACGGTTTATGCATTCTCTACCGAAAACTGGAAGCGTCCGCAGGATGAAGTCGATGCGCTGATGAACCTGTTCCGCTCCTATCTGAAGGAAGCGGCGGAAACCATGTTCGAGCGCGGCGTAGCCGTGCGCGTGCTGGGTGACCTGACCGTTCTGCCGGAGGATATCCGCGCACAGATCGCGGAGGTGGACGAGATTGCCGATCGGCTTGGTCCGGACGCGGCAACAGCCTCGCTGTGCATCAATTACGGTGGCCGTGACGAGATCAAAAACGCCGTCCGCGCCATCGCGGAGCAGGTGAAGAACGGCGAGCTGAACCCGGAGGACATCACCGAGGATACCATCACCGCCAACCTGTACACCGCGCATATGCCCGATCCGGATCTCATCATCCGTCCTTCGGGCGAGATCCGCACGTCCAACTTCCTGCTGTGGCAGTCCGCCTACTCGGAGTACTACTTCACCGATGTGCTGTGGCCGGACTTCAAAACCACCGATCTGGATGCGGCAATCGACAATTTTAACAACAGAAACCGTCGTTTCGGCGGCGTATAATATCCAATTAGGGTGATAAACGTATGAAAGCAAGAGTATTGTTTGGCGTGTTCGGCTTTGCCTTTGTGCTGCTGGCGCTGTATGTGTTCCCGCCGATCGTGCTGGAACTTGTCGTGGCGGCGCTGTGCGTGTTCGCCACCTATGAGGTGCTCGGCTCGACAAAACTGGTGCGCAACCACTTGGAACTGCTGCTCGCAATGGCCGTCTCGCTGGGACTGGCTGTCGGTCATTTCAGCATCCTGCCGCTGCGGCTCGAGAGCGTGATGCAGGGCCTGGTGCTGGTGCTCCTGTTCGGCTCGTTCGCGATTGAGCTGAAATATCACGACGTCATGAAGGCTTCGCAGGTCTCGTGGGCGTTTTTCGGCGGACTTGTCGTGCCGTACCTGCTGCTCAGCCTGCTGCGTATTTTCCAGATGCACTACCACCACGGCGCGTTCATCGTGCTGCTGCCGCTGCTTGCTGCCTGGGGCGCGGACACCTGCGCTCTGTTCTCGGGCATGCTGTTCGGCAAGCATAAGCTGGCGCCGGTCGTCAGCCCGAAAAAGACGGTAGAGGGCGCCGTCGGCGGCGTGGTCGGCGGTGCTGTCCTCGTGCTGATTGCGGCTGTGGTTATGAACCGGACGCTTGACCTTGAAATGCCGCTCTGGTCGGCGGTCGTGCTCGGTGCAGTCGGCGCGGTGCTCGGCGAGATCGGCGACCTGTCGTTCTCGGTCATCAAGCGCCAGACCGGCATTAAGGATTACGGACATATTTTTCCGGGACATGGCGGTGTGCTGGACCGTTTCGACAGCGTGCTGTTCGTAGCGCCTTTCGCGGAGCTGCTCTTTAGAGTCATTTGGTAATTGAAAATTGAGAATGGAGAATGGGGAATTGTGGTATCGTGCTTTGCGCGATGATTAAATTCCGCCCTTTGGGCGACACCATAATTTTCAATTTTCCATTTTCAATTCTCCATTATCCCCAATCGTTTAACAGGAGAAAAATAATGAAGAAGATTGCGATTTTAGGTTCAACGGGTTCGATCGGCACGCAAACGGTCGATATTCTGCCTTCGATCGACGCCGAAGTCGTCGCATTGACGACCAACCGGCGCATAAACTTATTGGAGGAGCAGGCGCGTGCCCTGCATCCGAAAATGGTCTGCGCGATGGACAAAAACGCAGCCAAGGAGCTGAAAATCAAGCTGGCGGACACGGATATTGAGGTTCTGACCGGTATGGACGGTCTGATCGCCTGTGCCGCCGAGAGCGGCGCGGACATTGTGGTAACGGCGGTTGTCGGCATGGTCGGCCTGCTGCCGACGATGGCGGCCATCAAGGCGGGCAAGGATATCGCGCTGGCGAACAAGGAGACGCTCGTGTGTGCGGGCGGTCTGGTGATGAGCGCCGCAAAGCAGTACGGCGTGCGCATCCTGCCGGTGGATTCCGAGCATTCGGCTATCTTCCAGTGCGTGCAGGCGGCAAACGGCAACCCGATCGACAAAATCCTGCTGACAGCCTCCGGCGGTCCGTTCTTCGGCAAAAAAATCGAGGAAATGCGCGGCATGACGCGCGAGCAGGCGCTTGCACACCCGAATTGGAGCATGGGGGCAAAGATCACGATCGACTCTGCGACCATGATGAATAAGGGTCTGGAGCTGATCGAAGCCATGTGGCTGTATGATCTGCCGCCGGAGGACATCGAAATTGTCGTCCACCGCGAGAGCATCGTGCACTCGGCGGTGGAGTTTGCGGACGGAGCGGTAATCGCGCAGCTTGGCCTGCCGGATATGCGCCTGCCGATCCAGCTGGCGCTGACGTGGCCGCAGCGTGTGCCGTGCAAGGTACCGCGCATGTCGCTCGCGGAGGTCGCAAAGCTGACGTTCTATGCACCCGACTATGAGGCGTTTCCGGCGCTGAATCTGGCAAAGCACGCCGCCTCCCTCAAGGGCGACCGCGGCGCTGTGCTCAACGGTGCAAATGAGGCCGCAGTCGGTCTGTTTTTGAACGATAAGATCGGTTTTACCGACATCGCAGAGCGCGTTGCATACGCACTCGATACCATTCCGTACAAGAAGGACATCACGCTGGACGACGTTCTGGCGGCGGACAAAGCCGCGCGCGAGATCGTGCTCGGCTGACCGAAAGGAGCTACGCTTTGCTGCAAATCATTCTGGCAATCCTCGCCTTCGGCGTGCTGGTCATCGTGCATGAGTTCGGACATTTCATCACCGCAAAACGCGGCGGTGTGCAGGTCAACGAATTCTGGATCGGCATGGGCCCGACCCTCCTCAAGCACGAGCATAAAGGCACGCTGTACTGCCTGAAGCTGCTGCCGTTCGGCGGCGCGTGCGTCATGGAGGGCGAGGACGGTGAAAGTGAAAACGAGCACGCCTTCGGCAAGGCGAAGCTGCCGCGCCGTATGCTCATCGTGTGTGCGGGTGCGTTGATGAATTTCCTCGTGGGATTCCTCATCGTGCTGGCGGTCATGCAGCCGAACGGCCCGAACGGCGGCTATATCGTCTCGACGATCGCTTCGGTTGACCCGGCCAGCACCGCAGCGGGCGACCTGAAGGCGGGCGACGAGATTCTCAAGATCGACGGCTACCACATCCTTGTGCGCAGCGACTTTGAGACCGCGCTCAGCCGTACTGCGTCCACCACGCATGAGGTTACCGTGCGCCGAGAGGGTGAAAAGGTAACGCTGCCGTCTGTCAAGCTGGAGGCGACAGTCGCCGATGCAAACGGCAACAAGCGCATCGGCATCACCTTTGCGGAGCTGCCCGACAGCCTTGGCATGCACCTCAGCATGAGCGTGCGCACCGCCGTCAACTACGCGCGGCTCGTCTGGTCGAGCGTGGGCATGCTCGTCAGCGGACAGGTCGGCGTGGATCAGCTTTCCGGTCCGGTCGGCGTGGCCGAGGTCATGGCGGATACCGCCAAGTACAGCATGATTTCGTTCTTCCAGCTTGTGGCATTTATCTCGATCAACCTCGGCGTGATGAACCTGCTGCCGCTGCCCGCACTGGACGGCGGTCGGCTCGTGTTCCTCATCATCGAGGGCATTCGCCGCAAGCCCGTGCCGCCCAAGTACGAGGGCTATGTGCACGCGGCAGGACTTATGCTGCTGCTTATGCTGATGGTGTATGTGACCGGGCAGGACGTACTGCGCATTTTTATGCGCAGTAATTGAGAATTGAGAATGGAAAATGGAAAATGAATGTGCGGCGCATAGCGCCGTTATGCAATCATCGCGCAAAGCGCGATATCACAATTCTCCATTTTCCATTTGTGAGAGGTTAGAGCTATGAAAATAACAAAGCAAATCAAGATAAGGGATGTATTGGTTGGCGGCGGCGCGCCCATCGCGGTGCAGTCCATGACCAACACGGACACGCGCGACGCGAAGGCTACTCTGGCGCAGATTCGCGCACTGGCGGATGCGGGCTGCGACATTGTTCGCTGTGCCGTGCCGGATATGCAGGCGGCGGAGGCGCTGCGCGAAATCTGCGCGAACTCGCCGTTGCCGGTGGTGGCGGACATCCACTTTGACTACCGCCTCGCGTTGGCGGCGATCGAGTCCGGCGTGGACAAGATTCGCTTGAATCCGGGCAACATCGGCGGCGCAGACCGCGTACAGGCGGTTGTGAAGGCGGCAAAGGCACGCCATCTGCCGATTCGCATCGGCGTAAACTCCGGCTCGGTGGAGAAGCACATCCTCGAGAAATTCGGCGGGCCGACACCCGAGGCCATGGTGGAAAGTGCGCTGTACCATGTCGGTCTGCTGAACGACTGCGATTTTGACGATATCTGCATCTCCATCAAGTCGTCCTCGGTGCCGAACACCATGCAGGCGTACCTGCTGGCGAGTGAAAAGACCGATTATCCGCTCCATCTCGGCGTTACCGAGGCGGGCACCGAGTACATGGGCACCATCAAGTCGGCTGCCGGCATCGGCGGTCTGCTGGCGCTCGGCGTGGGCGATACCATCCGCGTGAGCCTGACCGATGATCCGGTCAAGGAGGTCTACGCGGCAAAGGCGATTCTCAAGGCTGTCGGCAGAGCGGAAGAGGGCATCAACGTGGTTTCCTGCCCGACCTGCGGCCGCACGCGCATCAACCTCATCGACATTGCCAAGGAGGTCGAGCAGCGCTGCCAGAGCATTCGCGGCAAGAAGATGAAGGTAGCCGTTATGGGCTGCGTGGTAAACGGTCCCGGCGAGGCGCGTGAAGCCGATCTCGGCATTGCGGGCGGCGACGGCGTGGGCCTGATCTTCCGCCGCGGCGAGATCATCAAAAAGGTGCCGCAGGAGCAGCTTGTGGACGCGTTGATGGATGAAATCGCACAGTACGAAGGAGAATAATCGTGGCTGGAAAGCTGATTGATATTTTTCAAAACTGCAAATGTGTAAATGAGGAGAAGCACCTTGCCGCAGGCGAGGTGCGTTCTCTGGCATTTGGGGATAATAACACGGTGATGGTCGTGGAACTCGGTCTGCACGAGGTTGTCAGCCGCAAGGTGATTGCCAAGGCGGAAAAGCAGATCGCGGACACCTACGGTCTTGACCGCGTGATGATCGAGCCGCGCTACAACATGCCGGGTGAGCTGTCGAACGCGTACATCAAGTCGCTGTATGACGACATGGCGTACCGCATGCCGTCAGCCAAGGGTCTGCTCGACCATACCAAGTGGGAATTTGCGGACGGTGCGCTCCAAATCCCGATGGACGAGGTGAGCGAAAAGCATTTTGCAAACGCACTGCGGCATCTGGAGGCGCGGATTCAGCGGGAGTTGGGGAGAAGCTGTCCGGTGCACGCGGTCCGCGCGGATGCACAGGATTTTGCACCCGCACCCGAACAGGAGGAGAGCCGCGAGGAAATTCTGCACAAGGCTGTGGAGCAGGCGGCGGCAGCCGCAGCGGAAACGCCCAAGCCGAAAAAGCCGCGTCCGGCGCCGCCGCAGCATACCGGCTATCAGCGCCCGCGCGCCGAGAAGGTGCGCGAGGACGATCTCATTTTCGGCAAGCTGATTCAGGACCCCATTGTTTCGGTCAACGAGGCGATTGCCGCCTATGACATGGTCACCATTCAGGGCGAGGTGTTCTTCACCGACAGCAAGGACATCCACAGCAAGAAAACCGGCAAGGATTACGTCAAGATTGCGTTTGATATGACCGACCGCACCAATTCCGTGCGCGTTTCCAAGTTCCTTGCGGCGGACAAGGCGGGCGATACGGCATCTAAAATCAAGAAGGGACTCTACTGCACCGTGCAGGGCAAGATGGTGTACGACACCTTTGCCAAGGAGATGGTGCTCGAGCCGACCGGCATCGTCAAGGCGAAAAAGCCCGAGCGCAAGGACACCTACGAGGGCATGAAGCGCGTCGAGCTGCACCTGCACACCAACATGAGCGCGATGGACGGCATGAGCAGCACCGCGTCTCTGCTGTGCCGCGCCGCCAAGTGGGGACACCGCGCGATGGCGATCACCGACCACGGTGTGGCGCAGGCGTTCCCCGAAGCACTGCACGCGCAGGAGGGCAAGCAGAAGGACATCATCGGTGACATGAAGATCATCTACGGCATCGAGGCGTACTACATCAATGACGAGAACAGCATTTCGGTCGTGCGCGGCAGGAGCGCCGAGCCGCTCGACGGCACGTTCATCGTGTTCGACCTTGAGACCACCGGACTCAATCCGGCGAGCGAGGAGATCACCGAGATTGCCGCTGTGCGCGTTGTGGAGGGCGAGATTCGCGATTCCTTCCAGACCTATGTCAACCCGCACAAGCCGATTCCGGCGGAAATCACCGAGCTGACCGGCATTTCGGACGAGACGGTAGCGGACGCGCCCGACCTCGATAAAGCCGTGCCGGAATTCCTCAAATGGGCAGGCGAGGGACAGTACCCGCTCGTGGCGCACAACGCAGGCTTCGATATGGGCTTCCTGCGGACGGCCTGCCAGAGACTGGGTATCGAGCGGGAGTTTACAAGCATTGATACCCTCGAGATGAGCCGCCTGATGCTGCCGCACATGCACAAGTTCAAGCTGAATATTCTGGCGAAGGAGCTGCAGGTCGGCCCGTTCGAGCACCACCGCGCGAGCGAGGATGCCGCCGTGCTCGGCCGCATTTACGTCAAGCTGCTGAAAAGGCTCAGGGAGGAGATGCACGCGGTTACGACTGCGGATATCAATCCGGTGCTGGCGGCGACGACCGACCGCAAGAACAAGCTGAAAAACCTGCCGCGCTATCACTTTATCATTCTGGTGAAGAACCAGGCGGGACTGCGCAACCTGTATCAGCTGATTTCCAAGAGCTTTCTGGAATATTACAACAAGCGTCCTATTATGCCGCGCAGCGAACTCATTCGTCACCGTGAGGGATTGATTTTCGGCTCGGCGTGTGAGGCGGGCGAGGTGTTCCGCGCGCTGACCAAGGGCGAGCCGTGGGAGGAGATCAAGCGGCTGGCGTCGTTTTACGACTATCTGGAGATTCAGCCGATCGGCAACAACAACTTCATGATCGCAAAGGGTATGGCGAAGGACGAGGAGCAGCTGCGCGACTGGAACCGCGATATTCTCCGCCTGGCGGATGAATTGGGGAAACCGTGCTGCGCCACCGGTGACGTACACTTCCTTGAGCCCGAGGACGAGGCGTTCCGCCGCATTCTGATGGCGGGTCAGGGTTTCTCCGATGCGGACAATCAGGCGCCGCTGTACTTTAAGAGCACGGATGAAATGCTGAAGGAATTTTCCTATCTCGGGGAGGACCGGGCGTATGAGGTGGTCGTGAAGAACACCAACATGATCGCCGACATGTGTGACGTGATTCGTCCGGTGCCGAGGGAAAACTACCCGCCGCACATCGACGGCTGTGAGGACGATCTGCGCAACATGTGCTACGAAAAGGCCAAGCGTATCTACGGCGATCCGCTGCCCGAGCCGGTGCAGGCGCGGCTTGACCGTGAGCTTGGCTCCATCATCGGCAACGGCTATGCGGTTATGTACATCATCGCGCAGAAGCTGGTTACCAAGTCCCTTGCGGACGGCTATCTGGTCGGCTCGCGTGGTTCGGTCGGCTCGTCGCTCGCGGCGTTCATGTCGGATATCACCGAGGTTAATTCGCTCGCCCCGCACTATCTGTGCCCGGATGACAAATATCTCGAGTGGCACGAGGATTACTCCTGCGGTGTCGATCTGCCCGATAAGATCTGCCCGAAATGCGGCAAGCCGCTCACCAAACAGGGCTTCAACATTCCGTTCGAGACCTTCCTCGGCTTTGAGGGAGACAAGGTGCCGGATATCGACCTGAACTTTGCGGGCGAGTATCAGTCGCGCATCCACTGGTACACCGGCGAGATCTTCGGACACGACCATGTGTTCCGAGCGGGCACCATCGGCACGGTTGCCGAGAAAACTGCGTTCGGCTATGTCAAAAAGTACATGGAGGAGCGCGGCGTTGAGTGCTCCCGCGCGGAGGAAAACCGCCTTGCTGCAGGCTGCACCGGTGTGCGCCGTACCTCGGGTCAGCACCCGGGCGGCGTTGTCGTTGTGCCCAAGGAGATTGAGATTTACGACGTCTGTCCGATTCAGCATCCGGCAGACGACCCGGATTCCGAAATCATCACCACCCATTTCGAGTATCACTCCATTGACGCGAACCTCTTGAAGCTGGACGAGCTGGGACACGATGATCCGACCATTATCAAGCATCTGGAGAACCTCACCGGCGTGAACGCGCAGGAGATTCCGCTTGACGACCCGGAGACCATGAGCCTGTTCCACTCGTGCAAGGCGCTTAAGTACACGGGCGAAAACCCGGATACCGACCCGATCCTCGGTGACCTCGGCTGTGTGGCAGTTCCTGAGTTCGGCACCAAGTTCGTGCGCGGCATGGTCAAGGAGACGCACCCGTCCACGTTCGCGGAGCTGGTTTCGATTTCCGGTCTGTCGCACGGCACGGATGTTTGGCTCGGCAATGCCGCAGAGCTGGTCCGCAAGGGCATTCCGCTGTCCGGCTGTATCTGCTGCCGAGATGATATTATGAACTACCTGATCCTGCAGGGCGTCAAGCCCAAGCTGTCGTTCAAGACGATGGAGTCCGTCCGAAAGGGCAAGGGACTGACCGAGGAAATGGAAGCCGCCATGAACGAGCAGCATGTGCCCGAGTGGTATATCGACTCGTGCAAGAAGATCAAGTATATGTTCCCGAAGGCGCACGCGGTCGCGTATGTCATGATGGCGTTCCGTATCGCGTGGTTCAAGGTGCATCGTCCGCTTGCGTTCTATTCGGCGTACTTTTCCATCCGGGCAAAAGGTTTTGATGCGTCCTGCATGATCAAGGGCGATAAGGTTTGTCTGGATAAAATGTCCGAACTGCGCGGAAAGGAGCGCGATAAGACGATTTCAGCGGCGGAAAAGGACATGATGACGACTTTGGAGGTCTGCCACGAGTTTTACAGGCGCGGATTTACGTTTGAGCCGATGGATGTTTACAAATCGGACGCAACGCGCTTTCTCGTGACGGAAACCGGTTTGATTCCGCCGTTTACATCTATGCCGGGCATCGGTGAGCAGGCGGCGCTCAGCATCGTCGAGGAGAGAAAAAACGGTAAGTTCCTCTCGGCGGAAGAGCTGATCGTCCGGTGCCCGAAGGCGTCCAAGGCGGTCGTCGAGCTGCTCGAGCAGATCGGCGCGCTTGGCTCCATGCCGAAAACAACGCAGATGACCCTCTTTTAGAAAGGTGTGACGATTATGGCAAAGTACGAAAAGCATCTGACGGGAAATTTTGACGAGCTGCTGGAGCTTGTAACGGACGGCGTGCTGAACGGCAGCATGTCTGCGTCCTACGAGAACGGCTCGGATTGGACAAACGGCACGGTCCGCTGCGCGGTGCGCGTGTTCGAGCGTTACAGCTACATGGGCGGCAACCGCGTCAGCATGAATGTCACTCTGGTCGGCAACGACCGCGACCTGTTTTTCTCCGCCATCACTTCGGGCGGCAGTCAGGCCGTGTTCTTCAAGCTCAACACCCTCGGCGAGGAGAGCTTTCTGGAAAA
>OODU01003423.1_pt1 | contig 12003 bp, 8 predicted proteins | sample 1671171 | NCBI WGS metagenome assembly OODU01 (sample SAMN06348129, study PRJEB24527) | human gut metagenome | biome: human gut; feature: ankylosing spondylitis patient; material: feces | host: Homo sapiens | place: China | collected 2015-10
GTCACAGAAAACCCGAGACATACCGCGCGAATTTATGCGATTAGCATAAATTCTGTGCATCGCGAAGCGTGTTGCTGGGAACGGAGTGAACAGTAACATTTATTTTGACTAAATGGATATGCTTTGCTACAATGATTGATAACGAGATTTTATCCAGAAAGGTTTTGAAAATATGAGCGAGAATAGCGAAGAAATTTTAAATGATACTGTTGTAGAAAATGATACCGTTGCAGAGAAGGATACCGCTGCAGAAAATGATTCAACAGCAGAATACGAAGTAGTCAGCATTCCGATTTCCGATGGTACAGAGCGGGACTTCGCAATCATGGATACCTTCGAAGTGGAAGGACAGAACTATATGGCCGTATCTCTGATAGAAGAGGATGAGATACAGGAAGGCGTTTACATTTACCGTTATCAGAACGCGGAAGATGGAGACGTAATTGTAGAGAAAATCACAGCACCTGCAGAATATAAAAAAGTATCAAAATTCTATGAGTGTATGTAAGTTCTCTGAATTTAACCGAATTATCAAATGGCGATTCGGTTATAAATAAACAGGATAATCCTGGTTTTTCAGATTTGATAATTAAGGAGGAAACGACAGATGGAAAAATCAACAGTTTATTTCACGGATTTTCGATGCCCGGTCGGCACAAGCCAGCTTGATAAGCTGAAAAAACTTTGTATCGCAGCCGGAATCAAAGACATTGATATGGATGGCAAATTCGTAGCAATCAAGATGCACTTTGGAGAGCTTGGAAACATGGCGTTCCTGCGTCCGAACTATGCAAAAGTAGTTGCTGACCTTTGCAAGGAGCAGGGTGGACTTCCATTCCTCACAGACTGCAACACCCTTTATCCGGGAAGCCGTAAGAATGCACTGGAACATCTTGACTGTGCAAATACGAATGGCTTTAATACCATCACAACAGGATGCCAGATTATTATCGGTGATGGCCTTCGTGGTACAGACGAAGTAGAAGTACCGGTAGTAAACGGAGAATACTGCAAGACTGCACTCATCGGCCATGCAATCATGGATGCCGATATCTTTATCAGCTTAAGTCATTTCAAAGGTCACGAAGCAACAGGTTTTGGCGGTGCGCTGAAGAATATCGGAATGGGCTGCGGAAGCCGTGCCGGTAAGATGAAACAGCATGCCAGTGGAAAACCGGCAGTAAACGAAGAACTTTGCCGTGGCTGCCGTCGTTGTGCGAAGGAATGCGGAAGTGACGCGATTACATATCCAGACAAAAAAGCAGTCATCGATTATGACAAATGTAAAGGCTGCGGCCGTTGTATCGGAGCATGTAGTTTTGATGCTGTATACAATCCAAACAGCAGCGCAAACGAACTTTTGGATCGTAAGATGGCAGAGTATGCACAGGCTGTCTGTCATGGCCGTCCACACTTCCATGTAGCACTGGTTCAGGATATCAGTCCGAACTGCGACTGCCATGGAGAGAATGATGCACCGATCCTTCCGGATATCGGAATGTTCGCAAGCTTTGACCCGGTTGCTCTGGATCAGGCCTGCGCAGATGCCTGTCTGAAAGCGACACCAATCGAGAACAGCCAGCTTGGTGAACACCTTGCACAGCCTGACTGGCATTGCCATCACGACCATTTCAAAGATTCCAACCCGAATATTGAATGGCAGGCAACACTGGATCAGGCCGAGAAGATTGGACTGGGTACAAGACAGTATGAATTGAAAGTTGTAAAATAGGGAGACTCTCAAGATGAATATCTGCATTTATGGCGCAGCCAGCCCACAGCTGGATCAGATTTATTATGAGAAAACCGAAGAACTTGGCAGACTGATGGCCAGACGTGGACATGGACTGGTATTCGGAGGTGGCGAGACAGGACTTATGGGAGCTGCGGCCAGAGGTGTGGACGCAGAAGGCGGTTATCTCCTGGGAATTGCACCACGGTTCTTTGATGAACCGGGGATCCTGTATCAGCATTGTACGGAATTTATCATGACGGAGACGATGCGGGAGAGAAAACATCTCCTGGAAGAGAAGTCACAGGCGACAATTGTAGTTCCGGGAGGTATCGGAACTTACGAAGAATTTTTTGAGATTCTTACACTTAAGAGTCTGAACAGACTGGATCGCGCGATTGTTTTCTATAATATTAATGGCTACTATGATCTGATGAGACAGCTTCTGGAACATACTGCAAAAGAAAAGTTCATGGAACCGACGATTTTGGATATGTGTAAATTTATGGACAAGCCGGAAGAAATTCTTGATTACATAGAGCAATATTTTGCAAAGAAATAATTTCGACGCGATAATCTTTCATTTCCCCTCGGAAGTACGAAAAAACGCTTCCGGGGGGTTTGTATTTCCAAAGTGAAGGGTAACTCACACGATGTATTCAGGTGTTTACAGTAAATTCTCTCTCTGCTATACTATAAATCAAATGCCGGGTGCTGGCAAAAGGGATAAAGGTATTTACAAATTATAATGAAAAGGGGACAAAAAACTATGGAAAAAAGAAAAATTATTATGGACTGCGATCCTGGAATTGATGACGCTATCGCACTTGCTTACGCAGCAGCTCACCCGGAAGCATTTGAACTTCTGGCAGTGACAACCGTAGCCGGGAACCAGACCATTGACATCGTAACAAGAAATGCTCTGGACCTGTCAGCACTTTATAAACTGAATGTGCCGGTAGCTGCCGGAATGGTAGAACCAATCATCAGAGAACATCACACAGCATCTGAATTTCATGGAGAAAACGGACTTGGTGACTGCACGATTCCGAGAGCCGATGCAGAACCGGAAAAAGAGATGGCAGTCTTTTACATTAAGAGACTTCTCACCGAACTCCCGGAAGGAGAGAAAGTAACTCTAATCTGTACAGCACCGTTGACAAATATCGGTTTACTTCTTAAAATCTATCCGGAAGTAAAATCAAAAATCCATGAGATCATTCTCATGGGTGGCGCAGTGGCAGGTGGAAATGTAACCGCATCCGCAGAGTTTAATATTTATGTAGATCCGGAAGCTGCAAAAATCGTATTTAAATCAGGCCTTCCAATTGTAATGTGCGGCCTGGACGTTACTGAGAAATGTGCCCTGACACGTTCCCAGATCCAGAAACTCAGCCAGTCTCAGAATAATCAGATTGCGAAGCTTTGTGGAGATATGGCGGGCTACAGCCTGGCAAACGGAAATAAATTCAGGGGACAGGTAAGTATCCATGATGCGGTTCCATATATGTATCTGACTCATCCGGAAATCTTCAAAGTCCAGAAAGTGGTACTGGACGTGGACTGCTCTGATGGTGAATCTGCAGGAAGAACCATCGCAGATTTCCGCTGGTGGATGCATGAAGAAGAGGAAGAGAACATCGCAGTTATGGATGCAGACGCTTCCAAATTCCAGGAATACCTCATAGAGGCAATCTATGAACTGGGAGAGAAAGTAAAATAGAATCATTACTGTTCACACTGCTTTGTGATCGGTAATCGCAGAATTTCATTGTAGCCTGCATCGAGGAACGTTACAACAGGATAGCAATAGCTATTGCAGAATTGTTTTTGTAAAGAAATTTATTATAAAGAAACTCGTATAGAGGCAGGCAAAAAAAGGAATGTATAAATGAACTATATAGTTTTTGACTTGGAATGGAATCAGAATCCAGCGGGAAAGAAAACTCGCAACGACAAACTTCCATTCGAGATTATCGAGATCGGAGCTGTAAAAGTAAACAGCAAAAAAGAAATAACGGACAGTTTTCACAGGTTGATCAAACCACAGGTTTACAACTGGATCCATGACAGCATTCATGAGGTGATTCATGTGGATTATAAAGACCTTATGAGCGGTGTGCCGTTTGAACAGGCTGCCAGAGAATTTCTTGACTGGTGCGGAGAAGACTGGTATTTTTTTACCTGGGGAAATCAGGATGTGATGGAACTTCAGAGAAATATGAAGTTCTATGGAATACTTGACCTTCTCCCGGGACCGGTGACTTACTATGATGTGCAGAAACTGTTCAGCATCAGTTATGATGACGGTACGCGCAGATGTGCACTGGAGCATGCAATCGATGAGCTGAAAATAGAGAAGTCCCAGGGATTTCACAGAGCACTTGCGGATGCCTGGTATACCGCTGAGGTTTTAAAGAAGATAAATAACATCATAATCGTGAATCACCCGTCACTGGACGTATATCAGAATCCGAAGAAGAAAAAAGAAGAGATACACATTTCCTATCCGGATCATGACAAATACGTATCCAGAGAATTCAGCACGAGAGAGCGTGTTATGAAAGACCGCGAAGTAACAAGTACCAGATGTCCGATCTGTCATCTTCCTGCGAAGCGGAAACTTCGCTGGTTTATGAACAATCCGAAGGTTTATTACAGCGTTTCTGTATGTGAGGAACACGGATTGGTAAAAGGAAAGATCCGTATCCGGAAAACAGAAGATGAGAAATATTTTGCAGTGAAAACATTGCGTTTCACAGATACAGAAGAAGCGGAGGAACTTCGTGAAAGAAAAGAAGTCCTCCGCCTCAGGCGAAAACTAAAAAGAAGTGTTGAGAAGGAGATCTGAAAGGATCTCCTTTTCATATTGCATTCCATATCCGACCATATGATCATTAAAATAATATTTGCTCTTGATACGTTTCGGTCCTACAGAATTATTAAGAAGCCATTGTTTCCTGACAAGCTGGCTCACATCTGTTCCTGCGGGGACTGTCACATACACATGTCTCATATAATAGAAAGAACAGAGATCTCCGCTATTTTTTAAGAGATGCTTCTCACATGGAAGAAACGTTGCCGGAACCGGATTCGTGTCTACATTCATATCTACTTTTTCAAAATTGTCAAAGCCATAGTCCAACAGAGAGGTTGTATCCGGGAAAGCACCGTTTGTAGAATTCAGTACAACTGCGATCAGAATGGAATTGCCTCTCTTCGCATAAGTTACGAGGGTATTTCCGGCCACGTTTGTATAACCGGTCTTACCTCCGAGAACTCCGTCGTAAGCGTAGGACTGACCGGACATCATTCTGTGGTGATTGAGAAGGTAACGGGTTTCTGACTGCTTGTTTGTCGGCGGAATCTCATAAGTCTGCGTAGTGACAAATTTACGAAACTCCGGATTATACCAGGCAGCTTTTGCAATCTTCATCATATCACTTGCAGTGGTGTAGTGAGTCTCATCCGGCAGGCCGTTTGGATTATTGAAATGTGTATTCTTACATCCAAGCTGTGCCGCCCTCTGATTCATCAGTTCCACAAACTTCTTAACAGAACCGCTTGTCTTTTCGGCAATGGCAAGAGCCATCTCATTGGCAGATTCCAGCATCAGCGCCATCAGCGCCTGCTCTACAGTAAAAACTTCGTCGGTTTCTGCGTAGATCGTGGAGCTTCCGGCCTCGATTCCGTAAGCCGCCTCCTGTGACATCGTGATCGTATCATTCATGTCGAGATTCTCACATGCCAGGAGTGCGGTCATGATCTTAGTGATACTGGCTGGATAGAGTCTGTCATCAGGATTCTTGGAATAAAGAACGGTATCAGTTACCGCATCCATTAATACAGCAGACTGTCCTTCAATACTTGGCCCGGCAGGCCATCCTTTGATGGAGTCAGTATCAGCAGCCTGGGAATAAGTCGCCGAGTGACCGGCTTCGGGAGTTGCAGTGGCACTCGCCTCAGCAGCATAAATAGCAGCCGGCTGAGTAACCAGCAGCCCGGCACAAAGCATTCCGGCAAGAGAACGCTTTATCATTGTATGAAATTTTCTCTTAAACATTTAAAATTACCCTTCATTAATAAATGCGCATAGAAAATTATTAACTATGCAGATTAGTTGTTCAGATATTGCTGTCCATGCGTTAATGAGAACGGAGAAAACAGTAACGCTTAGATAACTCCTGACGACGATTATATGCGATAAAAAAAGCAGCTATTTGTAGAATTGCTATGGTACAAGAGTATTTACAGCTGCGAAAAATCGACATACAGGATGATATTAAAGTCCAAAAAAAATGTTAATCCAATACGTTTTGTTATATTCGGACAAAATATTCTACCTTATTATATCATTAATTACAATGGCTGTGTAAAATTTATATCCTTATATATTCTCACAAAGTTATCCTGTTACTGTTCACACACCACTATTCCGCGAGGTGTTTTGGCATGAATATGCCAAAATCCCGAGACATACAAGCCAAAATTCCATTGCCGCAGGCAATCTGGAATGAATTTTGGCAACGTTACTGCGAACGGAGTGAACAGTAACGTTATCCTGAGGTTAGCATAACCTTAAATAATCCAAAAAATACTTGACACAGGGAATTTCGTGACCTTATAATGAATCCGCATAGTGTTTTAAATATAAACCACAAAAACGTTGATGGAGACAGTAATTGCAGATGAACGCAGACAGCGAGTCAGGGAGGGTGTGAGCCTGATGGCAAGTAAATGCAGTGAAAATCACTCCGGAGTTGCAACTCTGAAGGCGATATGCAGATAGGAGCTGACGGAAATCCCCGTTAAAGGATTCATGTATCGGCAAAGATGCCCGTACAATGTAACAGGTGGTATAACGAACGTAAATAAACCTTCGTCCTTTTACATAAGGGACGATTTTTTTGTTTTATGGGATAAAGATGTGCACAAACGTCATTATCCTATAAAACAAAAATTTCAGGATTATTTTCGTTCTAAAACATGTTACTGTTCACTTCGTGCCCGGTAACAAGAATATACCAAAATAAAAACAGGAGGTAATTTACTGTGTACCAGAAAGTTGATACGAACTTAAATTTTGTAGACCGTGAAAAAAAAGTAGAAGAATTCTGGAAAGAAAACCATATCTTTGAGAAAAGTATGGAAAACAGAAAAGAAGGAGAAACCTATACTTTCTACGATGGACCGCCAACCGCCAACGGTAAACCGCACATCGGCCATGTGCTTACCCGTGTAATCAAGGATATGATTCCGAGATACCGTACAATGAAAGGTTACATGGTTCCACGTAAAGCAGGCTGGGATACCCATGGTCTTCCGGTAGAGCTGGAAGTAGAGAAGAAACTGGGACTGGATGGCAAAGAACAGATCGAAGAATACGGTATGGAGCCATTCATCAAACAGTGTAAAGAAAGTGTCTGGAAATACAAAGGAATGTGGGAGGATTTCTCATCTACTGTTGGTTTCTGGGCTGACATGGAACATCCATATGTAACTTACTATGATGACTATATTGAATCCGAATGGTGGGCACTGAAAGAAATCTGGAACAAGAAACTTCTTTACAAAGGTTTCAAGATCGTTCCTTACTGTCCGCGTTGTGGTACTCCGCTTTCCGCACAGGAAGTATCCCAGGGATACAAAACTGTCAAAGAGCGTTCCGCAGTTGTAAGATTCAAGGTTGTCGGCGAAGACGCATACTTCCTTGCATGGACAACAACACCATGGACACTTCCATCCAACGTTGCACTCTGCGTAAACCCGGATGAGACTTACTGCAAAGTAAAAGCAGCAGACGGATACACCTATTATATGGCAGAAGCACTTCTCGACAAAGTTCTTGGCAAACTTGCAAAAGAAGAAGGCGAGAAAGCATACGAAGTTCTGGAAACTTACAAAGGAACAGATCTCGAGTATAAAGGGTATGAGCCACTTTTTGCATGCGCAGGAGAGGCAGCAGCAAAACAGAAAAAGAAAGCTCATTTCGTAACATGTGACACATACGTTACTATGAGCGATGGTACAGGTATCGTTCATATCGCACCTGCATTTGGTGAAGACGACAGCAGAATCGGACGTAACTATGACCTTCCATTCGTACAGTTCGTAGACGGACAGGGTAACCTGACAAAAGAGACTCCATACGCTGGTGTTTTCGTAAAGAAAGCAGACCCGATGGTTCTCACAGACCTGGACAAAGAAGGCAAACTCTTCGATGCTCCGAAATTCGAGCATGAATATCCACACTGCTGGAGATGCGACACGCCACTGATCTACTATGCAAGAGAATCCTGGTTCATCAAGATGACAGCAGTCAAAGATGACCTGATCAGAAACAACAACACAATCAACTGGATTCCGGAGAGCATCGGTAAAGGACGTTTCGGCGACTGGCTGGAGAACGTTCAGGACTGGGGTATCAGCCGTAACCGTTACTGGGGAACACCACTGAATATCTGGCAGTGCGAATGCGGACATATGCATTCCGTTGGAAGCCGTCAGGAATTATTTGAGATGAGCGGTGATGAGAGAGCCAAGACAGTAGAACTTCATCGTCCATACATCGATGAGATCACACTGAAGTGTCCGGAATGTGGTGGAGAAATGCACCGTGTACCGGAAGTTATCGACTGTTGGTTCGACTCAGGAGCAATGCCTTTCGCACAGCACCACTATCCATTTGAAAACAAAGAATTATTTGAGCAGCAGTTCCCTGCAAACTTTATCTCCGAGGCAGTAGACCAGACCCGTGGATGGTTCTACTCACTCCTTGCAGAATCCACACTGCTCTTCAACAAAGCACCATACAAGAACGTAATCGTTCTGGGACATGTCCAGGATGAGAACGGACAGAAAATGAGTAAGTCCAAAGGAAACGCAGTTGACCCGTTTGATGCACTGAACAAATACGGTGCAGATGCCATCAGATGGTACTTCTACATCAACAGCGCACCATGGCTCCCGAACCGTTTCCACGGCAAGGCAGTTGTAGAAGGACAGCGTAAATTCATGAGCACACTCTGGAACACTTACGCATTCTTCGTATTATATGCGGATATCGACAACTTCGATCCGACCAAATACAACCTTGAATATGACCAGCTTCCAGTAATGGACAAATGGCTCCTCAGCAGATTAAACACAACTGTTCAGGCAGTAGACAATGATCTGGCAAACTACAAGATTCCGGAAGCAGCAAGAGCACTTCAGGAATTCGTAGATGAGATGAGTAACTGGTATGTAAGAAGAAGCCGTGAACGTTTCTGGGCAAAGGGAATGGAGCAGGATAAGATCAATGCTTACATGACTCTGTACCATGCACTGGTAACCATCGCCAAGACAGCAGCTCCGATGATCCCGTTCATGACAGAAGACATCTATCAGAACCTGGTAAGAAGCGTGGATAAAGATGCTCCGGAGAGTATCCATCTCTGCGACTTCCCAACTGTAAACGAAGCATGGATCGACAAAGATCTGGAAGCAGACATGAAAGAGCTTCTGGAGATCGTAGTTCTGGGACGTGCCTGCAGAAATACAGCAAACATCAAGAACCGTCAGCCGATCGGAACCATGTATGTAAAAGCTGAGAAGAAAATGAGTGAATTCTACACTGACATCATCGCAGACGAACTGAATGTCAAAGAAGTAAAATTCGCAGATGATGTAGAATCCTTTATCTCCTACAGCTTCAAACCACAGCTTCGTACAGTAGGACCGAAATACGGTAAACTCCTTGGAGGAATCAGACAGGCTCTCACAGACATCAATGGAACAGCAGCAATGAACGAACTGAGAACCAACGGTGTCCTGAAACTGGATATCAACGGAAACGATGTAGAGCTTACAGAAGAAGACCTTCTTATTGAAACAGCACAGACAGAAGGCTATGTATCCGAATCTGACGGTGAAACATCCGTAGTCCTTGATACAAACCTGACACCTGAACTGATCGAAGAGGGATTCGTACGTGAGATCATCAGCAAGATCCAGACCATGCGTAAGGAAGCCGGCTTCGAAGTTATGGACAAGATCGTAGTATACGCTCACGGAAACGACAAGATCCAGGATGTCATGAAAGCACACGAAGATGAGATCAAGTCAGAAGTACTTGCAGACGAAATGGTACTTGGCGAGACCGATGGTTATGTGAAAGAGTGGAACATCAACAAAGAAGCAGTAACTATGGGTGTTAAGAAACTGTAATTGACAACATTCGGTCAATTACTGACAAGGTACTGATAAGTTACAGGTATTTCACAGGAAATATACTACTTTCGCAATGCACGATAACAAAAAAATGTTATAAAATTCGGCAATTATACACATGACAGACTGTCGAAAAAAGAGTATCATTGTTCTTGACAGTCTGATTTCAGAGAGGAAATTGGAGGCGGAGATTCTTTGCCCCCAATTTCTCTGATATGAGAAAACAGAAGAGTTGACGGAATGAAGAGGTTCACCGGCAATATCCGCAAGGTGTATTGCTGAGAATAAAGTGAACAGTGAAACCATTACGGGAGGTATGAAATGACAAACGAAATGTTCAAGAAAGAGGCATTCAAGAAAAGCGTAAAAGACAACGTAAAATTCCTCTATCGAAAAACAATTGAAGAAGCTACACAGGAGCAGATTTTCCAGGCAGTAAGCTACACAGTTAAGGATGTTATCATTGATAACTGGCTTGCAACACAGAAAGCATATGAAGAGCAGGATCCGAAGATCGTATACTATATGTCCATGGAATTCCTGATGGGACGTGCTCTCGGAAACAACCTGATCAACCTTTGCGCTTACGGTGAAGTAAAAGAAGCTCTCGAAGAGCTGGGATTTGACCTTAACTGTATCGAAGATCAGGAACCGGACCCGGCACTTGGAAACGGTGGTCTGGGAAGACTGGCTGCATGCTTCCTTGATTCTCTCGCAACTTTAAATTACGCAGCATATGGCTGCGGAATCCGTTACCACTACGGAATGTTCAAACAGAAAATCCAGAACGGTTATCAGATCGAGGTACCGGATAACTGGTTAAAGAACGGCTATCCATTCGAACTGCGCCGTCCGGAATACGCCAAGGAAGTACACTTCGGCGGATATGTAAGAGTAGAGTACGATCCTGAAAAGGGCGGAAACAAATTTATCCACGAAGGATATCAGGCAGTAAAAGCCATTCCTTATGATATGCCGATCACAGGATATGACAACGATGTAGTAAACACACTTCGTATCTGGGATGCAGAGCCGATCGTAGACTTCGAGCTTGACTCCTTTGACAAAGGTGATTACAAAAAAGCCGTAGAGCAGGAAAACCTTGCCCGCAACATCGTAGAAGTCCTTTACCCGAACGACAACCACTATGCAGGTAAAGAGCTGAGACTGAAACAGCAGTACTTCTTCGTATCTGCAAGCCTCCAGGCAGCAATTGCCAAATACAAAAAGAAACATGACGATATCCATAAATTATATGAAAAAGTAACTTTCCAGATGAATGATACACATCCAACTGTAGCAGTAGCAGAGTTAATGCGTATCCTCATGGACGAAGAAGGACTTGGATGGGATGAAGCATGGGAAGTAACAACCAAATCCGTTGCTTACACAAACCATACCATCATGTCCGAAGCACTTGAGAAATGGCCAATCGAGCTCTTCTCCAGACTGCTTCCACGTGTATACCAGATCATCGAAGAAATCAACCGTCGTTTCATCCTTGAAATCCAGGCAAAATACCCGGGAAACTACGAGAAGATCAAAAAGATGGCAATCATCTACGACGGACAGGTTAAGATGGCTCACCTTGCAATCGCAGCAGGCTACTCTGTAAACGGTGTTGCACGCCTTCATACAGAGATCCTGAAGAATCAGGAATTAAAAGACTTCTATGAAATGATGCCACAGAAATTCAACAACAAGACCAACGGTATCACTCAGAGACGTTTCCTGCTTCACGCAAATCCACTCCTTGCAGACTGGATCACAGAGCATATCGGACCGGACTGGATCACAGACCTTCCGCAGTTAAAGAAACTGGCAGTTTACGCAGATGATGACAAAGCACTCCAGGAATTCATGAACATCAAGTTCAAGAACAAAGAGCGTCTGGCTAAATACATCCTCGAGCACAATGGCGTAGAAGTAGACCCGCACTCCATCTTCGATGTACAGGTTAAGAGACTTCACGAGTACAAACGTCAGCTCCTGAACATCCTGCATGTTATCTATCTGTACAACCAGATCAAGATGCATCCGGAAATGGAATTCTATCCAAG
>OODU01003427.1_pt1 | contig 11994 bp, 14 predicted proteins | sample 1671171 | NCBI WGS metagenome assembly OODU01 (sample SAMN06348129, study PRJEB24527) | human gut metagenome | biome: human gut; feature: ankylosing spondylitis patient; material: feces | host: Homo sapiens | place: China | collected 2015-10
TGGGAACCGCCAAGACCGTCAATCTGTTTTTTATCCGGGCTTCCCATCATGCGAAGCAGTAATGGCTCGCATGTTTCCTGATCGGCTGGAAGATCCTTTTCTAAGATATAAATTCCTTTGCTGGTACCTCCGCGCATGATCGTTACGGGAAGGTTCACCACATCCATTCTATGTTCCTGCATTATTTATTCCTCCATCACCTTTGTGAGAAGGCGGCTGGCCGGGCCGCCGGTTTTGATACCGGTATCATCTCTGTTGGCTTTATCATAGCATGAATTTGAAAAGAAATGAAATTCATTCTTTTCATCAAAAGTATTCCTTAACTGAATAGTTTGTGATAATATAAAGACATCAGTTTCACGGATCTAGGATCGTGGTATGTTTCAAGAAAATCGTGGTCTGCTAGATAAAAATAGGACAGAAGGATATTTGATTGAAAAGGGGAATTTTATGGATTTTCGGGATCTTTCGTATGTGCTGGCCATTGCCAAAACACAGAACATTACCAAAGCAGCAGATTCGCTGTATGTGACCCAGCCAACGTTAACAAAATTTCTGCAGAATTTAGAAAAAGAGATGGGGCAGAAGCTGTTCCGGAAATTGGGAAACCGGTTTGTGCTGACGTATGCAGGGGAGCGGTATGTGGCCAAAGCCACGGAAATCCTGAATCTGAAAAAAGAACTGGATCAGGAAATGGGGGACATCATCAAGCAGAATGCCGGACGTTTAAAGATTGCGTTCCCAACCATGCGCGGAACGTACATGCTTCCATGTACATTGCCGATTTTCCATAGTCTGTACCCCAATATGCATCTGGATATTTTAGAGGCCCATTCCAGTTTGCTGGAAGGAATGCTTTTAAATGGCGAAGCGGATCTGGCGTTTTTCAATCTTCCGGTGAAAAGTCCGGATATTGATTATGAGATCATCAGCCATGAGGAGGTGGTTCTTGTCCTGGCGGCGGATCATCCATTGAAGGACGCAGGCATCAAGAAAGAAGGATGCAAATATCCATGGCTGGATCTTCAGCTTCTTGCTGACGAACCATTCATTTTACAGCCATCGGGTCAGCGGACCCGTCAGACCGTAGACCAGCTATTCAAAGCCTGCCATTTCCGTCCCCAGGTCCGCCTGCAGACCAGCAATATTTCTGCTGCTGCGGAACTGGCTTCTCGTGGGTATGCGGCGTGTTTCGTGACAGAGACCCATTTGAAACACATTCCATTTAAGCAGCAGCCGTTGTTTTTCTCTGTGGGAGATTCTAATACGACAGTGGATTTTGTGGCGGCTTTCCGGAAAGGAAGTTATCTCTCTTATCATGCACAGGAGTATATAAAAATTGTCCGGGCTGTCACGTACATAGGAAAAACAAAAATCCTGATTTTGTGTTATGATAAAGCCAGATTAAAACAGAATGGAGGAATTTATTATGACACCACATAACTCAGCCGAAAAAGGAGCATTTGCATCTACCGTATTAATGCCTGGAGATCCGCTTCGTGCGAAATATATTGCAGAGAATTTTTTAGAGAATGCGCAGTTGGTCAATAATGTCCGTGGCGTGAATGGTTACACAGGAACTTACCATGGAAAGCGGGTATCCGTGATGGCAAGTGGCATGGGAATGCCGTCAATTGGTATTTACTCTTATGAATTGTTCAATGTCTATGATGTGAAAAGCATCATCCGTGTTGGCAGTGCGGGAGCCATCAGCCCGAATGTGAAGATGAGGGATATCGTCATCGCTATGGGTGCTAGTTATCAGTCTGAATTTATGAACCAGTATCAGCTTCACGGAACTTATGCGCCATGTGCCAGCTACCGTCTGCTGAAGAAAGCTGCTGACACCGCAGAAGAGATGAAACTGAATTATAAAGTGGGAAGCGTTGTTTCCGGTGACGTATTTTACAGTGAGCTTCCTGAATTAGTGTGGGCGAAAATGGGTGTTCTGGCTGGCGAGATGGAGTGTGCGGCTCTTTATGCTGTTGCCGCAAGAGCAGGCAAAGAAGCACTTTGTATGTGTACCATTTCCGATATTATTGGCGGTGACGCAGCCAATAACTTAACACCAGAAGAGCGGCAGAGCAGCTTCGATGAGATGATCCGCCTGGCATTAGAGGTGGCTGACGAGTAAATCATGATAATATTTTGGGTCTGGGCTGACAGTGGAAGCTCCAGACCCTTTTTTTTCTGTCAATCTCATATTATAAAGTCACCTCACAATAAGTATCAATATATGCATCAAAACGGGGGAGCGCCAAGTCCCGCAGACGTTCGACTTGACTTACGCCTTCCACAAAATATCATGATTCACCGTCCGGTAAAACATCTCCTTCACTTTATCCCGGTCATGGGTCTGCCCCAGAATCCACATCAATTTCGTTACCGTCGCCTCCAACGTCATATCATAAGACTCCAACAGCCCAAATTCATACTTAATGGTCCGTCCTACTTCATAAACAGACATATTACTGCCTTCGTTGGTAACCTGCGTGGTCATAACTACGATTTTGCCCTGGGAGATCCATTTCTCCACGGCTTTATGATAGCTGGCTCCCTCATAGTTGGGCAGTCCGCCAACGCCGAAGGACTCAATGATGACAGCGTCATAATGTTCTGCCATGTAATCCAGCACCTCCGCGTCCAATGCCGGGATCAGCTTTAACAGTCCCACCTTCCAGTCCATGGTGTGGCAGAAAGACACCGGTTCGCGGACCAGCTCCTTATCGTCTAAATAAAACAGGATATGTTCGTCCTGGATCGTTGCAATATAAGGAAAATTAATACTGGAAAATGCATTGTAGCTTTTGGTTCGCATCTTTTTGCCGCGGGTTCCTGCAATAACTTTACCGTCAAAGACGATATTGACCCCGTGGGCTTTGTCACAGGAGGCAAAACGGAGACTGTCACATAAGTTCGTCTTGGCGTCTGTGATCTCCAGATCAATCGGTTTCTGGGCGCCTGTGATGACCACCGGTTTCCGGGAATTCTGGATCAGATAGGAGAGGGCTGCCGCCGTATAAGCCATGGTGTCCGTTCCGTGGCAGATCACGAAGCCGTCATATTGGTCATAATGCTCCTCTACTGCCTTTGCCATGGCGAGCCAGTGCTTTGGCTGGATATTAGTGCTGTCCAGGTTCATCAGCTGCAGTGCATCTGCCCGGCAGAATTCTTTGGCAGCAGGTACGTAGGAAAGCAGCTCTTCAGAAGAAATCAGTGGTTTTAAGCCACTGTCGCTTCTCTTGGAAGCAATGGTTCCGCCAGTGGCAATCAGTAAAATATTTTTCATAGGAAAAGTCCTTTCATGGGCTCACCGCTCAGACCGGGTGTTCAACCGTTGCTGTTTGCGCAACACGTGAACAGTAACGTTCAACCAATTCCAGGCTGGGCAGCGATGGGGGATCTTTGAAATCTGTGTAATCATTGGTAGTATAACACGATTTACAGAGGGATTGTTAGAAGTCTGGCATATCACAATGAAAAAACTGTAATTAATACAACCTATTGACTTTGACTTTTCCTTGTGCTAGTATTTTGTATACATAATGTCAAGGGGAAAGGCAAAGAACATAGGAGGTACTACCATGAAGAAAACGATCACTGTATTTAAAGGCGACGGAATCGGTCCGGAGATCACCGATTGCGTTCTGGATATTTTAAAGGCTGCCGGAGCAGAGTTAGACTATGAGGTTTATAATGTAGGCGAAGCCGAGTGGAAAAGAAATGGTGCCTTGATCCCGGAAGAAGCCTATGCTTCCTTTGACCGGAATAAAGTATTGTTAAAATCCCCGATCACGACACCGATTGGACATGGGTTCCGTTCTCTGAATGTAACCCTTCGTAAAAAATATGATCTTTATGCCAATATCCGTCCGGCAAAATCAAGTACCGCAGTAGAAACACCATTTCACGATGTGGACATGGTGATCTTCCGGGAGAATACCGAGGATCTCTATGTAGGAGTAGAGAAGAAAATTGATGATGATACGGTTCACGCAACCAAGATCATCACCAGAAAAGCCAGCACCCGGATCATCCGTGATGCGTTTGAGTATGCCAGAGCCCATGGCCGCAAGAAGGTAACCTGCGTCCACAAGGCGAATATCTTAAAGATGTCTGACGGCCTGTTCCTGGATATTTTCCATGAGATCGCAGAAGAGTATCCTGACATTGCCCATGATGATAAGATCATTGATAATACCTGTATGCAGATGGTGATGAACCCGAACCAGTTTGATGTCATCGTGACTCCGAACCTGTATGGAGATCTGTTATCGGATCTGTCCATCGGCCTTATTTGTGGCTTAGGTCTTGTGCCATCCAGTCGCTGAGGTACGGACTACGCCATGTTTGAGGCTGTTCACGGAAGCGCACCGGATATTGCAGGCCAGGGAATCGCCAATCCTACTGCCCTGTTATGGTCTGCATGCATGATGCTTGAATATTTAGGACAGCGGGAGTGTGCGGCAAAGATCCGTAAAGCCGTGGATGAAGTGCTGGAGGAAGGAACCCATCTGACTCCGGATATCCATGGAACTGCCACAACCGCAGAGTACCGGGATGCGATTATCGAAAAAATAAAATAATTGCATGAAACGACGTTAATAGGATATGATAAACATAATATCCATAATTGGATAATGCGATGCACATTGATTGAATCAACGTCTTTCCTATGTTATGATATTTTACAAAATGGAAATGACGAAAGAGAAAGGTGAAGATATGAGCCAGTTGCCGAAGGATCCAGTGATGCTTTTAAGTTATATAAATACCCAGTTAAGAGATTTTTATCCTTCCCTTGAGGAATTCTGCAGTGCAGCAGATGTGCCACAGGAGGATATCATAAAATCTTTAGAGCGGATTTCTTATACCTATGACCGGGACAAAAACCAGTTCGCGTAAACGGGCAGGTTTTACGTTGTTAGAGCTTCTGGCAGTTGTCGCGATCATTTCCATTTTAGTCATGATATCCGTACCGGTATACCATAATGTCCAGGAAGATGCAGAAAAGAAGGTTCTGGAATACAATACCAGAGTATTAGCAGATGTCCTGTCCAGGTATCTGGAAGAAGAGCGGGAGAATGGTATCGTAAGCCGGGCGGTGGTGCGTGAGATCATGGCCACAGCGGTGGGCGATCCGGATAATCCTTTATCGGGAAGAATTGACGGAACCAGTTTAGATGAGACATGGATCACATACATTAATATCGGTTCCCAATCAGAAAATTATGGTGGTTTTACTCTGGAATGGAACGGATATGAAGCAGAGTACACACCTGGTCAGGCGATTAAAATCACGAATCAGAATTAATAATGTTTTTGAGAATTGCGGGAGCACGCAGTGCAGAGCAATTCGGTATCAGAGGGGGCAAAAGCTTTTGACCCCAACATCATAGAATGGCAGTAATGAATCGACAGGTCTGCGCACTTGTTTGCGCTGACCGTAAGTAAAATATGGGTTTGAAAGCAAAAGATTGGGGAAAATATGACGAATAGAGAGATAGTGGGCCAGTGGGACGGCCGAAAGGAGAAAGCCAATATGGCAGAGTACAACAAGCATAAGACCATAGTAATCGGTCATAAAAACCCGGATACAGATTCGATCTGTTCTGCAATCTGCTATGCGAATCTGAAGAGAATCCTGACAGGACAGGACTATGTGCCGGGACGTGCCGGACATGTGAATGAAGAAACCCAGTTTGTATTAAAATATTTTGGTGTACAGGCACCGGAGCTGATCGAGCATGTAAAAACCGAGGTAAGGGACATTGATATCCGTCAGACCAAGGGCGTGAAGCGGAATATTTCCCTGAAAAAGGCATGGAATACCATGCAGGACGCCAATGTTGTTACACTTCCGGCGGTGACAGAGGACGGAATACTGGAGGGGCTGATCACCGTTGGCGATATCGCCCAGTCCTACATGAACGTGTATGATTCCAGTATTTTATCTAAGGCGAATACCCAGTATTCCAACATCGTGGAAACACTGGAAGGTCATCTGGTGATCGGAAGCGAGGAGAATTATTTTAACGAAGGAAAGGTTCTGATCGCGGCGGCAAACCCGGATATGATGGAATATTATATCAGTAAGAATGACCTGGTGATCTTAGGCAACCGATATGAGTCCCAGCTGTGTGCTATTGAGATGGAGGCAGCCTGCATCATCGTCTGCGAGGGCGCGGCAGTGTCCATGACCATCAAGAAGCTGGCACAGGAACGAGGATGTACGGTCATCACCACACCGTATGACACCTATACAGCGGCACGTCTCATCAACCAGAGTATGCCGATCAGCTATTTCATGAAGACAGAGAATCTGATCACCTTTGAGGAAACAGATGTCATCGATGAGATCAAAGAAGTCATGGCAAGCAAGCGTCATCGTGATTTCCCGATCTTAGACAAGAATGGCAAATATATGGGTATGATCTCCAGACGTAATCTGTTGGGCGCAAGAGGAAAATCCTTAATTATGGTGGACCATAACGAGAAGACTCAGGCGGTAGATGGGATCGAGAATGCCAGAATCCTGGAGATCATCGATCATCACCGACTGGGGACGATCGAGACCATGAGCCCGGTATTTTTCCGTAACCAGCCGTTAGGCTGCACCGCAACGATCATTTACCAGATGTATCAGGAGGCTGGTGTGAAAGTGGAGAAAGAGATTGCAGGTCTTTTATGCAGTGCGATCATCTCAGATACCCTGTTATTCCGTTCCCCGACCTGTACCCAGGTGGATAAGAAAGCCGCTCTGGAACTGGCGGAGATCGCAGGAATTGATGCGGAAACCTATGCCATGGAGATGTTTGCTGCGGCAAGCAATTTAAAGACCAAATCTGACGAGGAAATCTTCTATCAGGATTTCAAGCGGTTTACCGCAGGTAAGGTATCCTTTGGTGTAGGCCAGATCAGCTCCTTAAATGAGCAGGAGCTGGAACAATTACAGGAACGATTGCAGCCATACTTAAAGAAGGTTCATGAAATGCATCCGGATGTGAATATGATCTTCTTTATGTTAACCAATATTTTGACGGAATCTACGCTTCTTCTGTGCGAGGGCAGCGGTGCAGAGGCTATGATCCGCGAGACCTTCCATATGGAAGAAAGCAAGGAAAATAAAGGAAGCGTAGAGCTTCCGGGTGTAGTTTCCAGAAAGAAACAGCTAATCCCGGCCATTGTGATGGCATTGCAGGAGTAACTGGCAGCGAATGATCGTTCCGTGGGGCGGCTGCAGTGGCAGGCACCGGGGTGAACAGATATTATCCGGAAATCGGAACACAACACAGGCAGAGGCCTGGGAAAGAAGGAGAAGAACATGACATTTATCTATCCGGCGGTATTGACACCGCATAAAGAGGACGAAGGCTACCACGTAACCTTCCCGGATCTGGTGGGATGCGAGGCAGACGGCCCGGATCTTCAGGACGCGTTGGAGAACGCCAGAGCAGCGGCTTATGACTGGGTCTGCGTGGAATTGGAGGAAGACGACCCGGATATGCCAGAGGTGACTCATGAGGAGGACATCCTGCTGGATGAGGGAAGCTTTGTCCGCCAGATCATGATCATTGTGAAGCTTCTTCCGGATTATGACTGATCGTTCCGATGGTTCAAGTCGAATGGCTCACCACCTAAAGAGGTGGGAGTCTTCTCGACTGAGATAAGACAAATCAGGAAAGGCAGGAAGATGTGATGGGAAAACAGTACTGGAGAGGCGGCAATATGCTCTATCCGGTTCCGGCTGTGATGGTAAGCTGCGGCAGACCGGAGGAAAGACCGAATATTATCACAGTGGCATGGGCAGGAACTGTCTGTTCCAGCCCGGCCATGGTATCCATTTCCGTAAGGAAAGAGCGGTATTCCTATGATATCCTGAAAGAGACAGGAGAATTCGTCATCAATCTGATCACCCGTGATCTGACTTACGCTACGGATTTCTGTGGTGTGCGCTCTGGACGGGATGTGGATAAATTTGCGCAGATGCATCTGACGCCCCTTCCATCCCAGCACATCAGTGCGCCGGGAATCGCGGAAAGTCCGGTAAATCTGGAATGTAAGGTTACCCAGGTGATCCCTCTGGGCAGCCACGATATGTTTCTGGCGGAAGTGCTGGGTGTGACTGTGGATGAGAAATATATGGATGAAAATGGAAAATTTCATCTGAATGACGCAGGACTGGTGGCATATTCCCATGGGGAATATTTTGAGTTGGGTGAAAAACTCGGTAAATTCGGATATTCCGTGGCGAAGAAGCAGGCAGCAAAAACGGAGTCCGTGACAAAGTCAGCAAAACCGTCTGGCGCAGGAAAAAAGGCGGCATCCGCTGAAAACCGGACAGCTTCAAAGACAGAAGCAGGAAACAGACGAAAATCCGCGTCCAAAACCGGGAGCGCAGATAAACAGAAAAGCAGGAGGAAATGAGCATGGCAAAACAGCATAACAACATCACTCTGATCGGTATGCCGGCATCCGGTAAAAGCACCATTGGCGTTCTGTTAGCGAAACGTCTGGGATATTCTTTTGTGGATGTAGATATCGTGATACAGGAGCAGGAAAAGCGCCTGTTAAAGGAGATTATCGAAGATGAAGGCTTAGATGGGTTTCTGGAAGTGGAAAACCGTGCCAATGCCACCCTGGATGTGGAGAAATCCGTGATCGCCCCAGGCGGCAGTGTTATTTATGGAAAAGAGGCCATGGAGCATTTAAAAGAGATCGGTCTTGTGGTATACTTAAAACTAAGCTATGAGGATCTGAAGGTGCGTCTTGGCAACCTGGTGGATCGGGGTGTGGTGTTAAAAGAAGGCATGACACTTCTGGATCTGTACAATGAAAGAGTTCCATATTATGAAAAATATGCGGATATTACCATTGATGAGGAAGGCAGGAACGCAGGGATGGTTGTTGATGAACTGCGCAGGCTGATCGAGGAACGTCTGGGCAGATAAAACGATAGGATCAAAAATGGAGGTGCTGTGTATGAAATATCAGATCATGGGAACCACAATGCCAGCAGTTGAAATCCAGTTTGACCGGCCGGGTGAGAGCGTCTATACCCAGTCCGGCGGCATGACCTGGATGACGGATGGAGTCCAGATGAGCACGAATGCCAAGGGTGGACTGATGAAGGGGCTGGGCCGGATGTTTGCAGGAGAGAGTATGTTTATGGCTACCTACACGGCAGAACATGCAGGAAGCCGTATTGCGTTCGCATCCACGGTACCCGGTGAGATCTATGCCCTGGATGTTGGAGCCACCGGTGGTATGATCTGCCAGAAAGGAGCATTTCTCTGTGCAGAAGAGACCGTGAACCTGAATGTAACCTTCAGTAAAAAGCTGTCTGCCGGTATGTTTGGCGGTGAAGGCTTTGTTCTGCAGGATATTTCCGGAACCGGTATGGCTTTCTTAGAGGTGGACGGTGATCTGGTCTGCCGTTATCTGGAGCCGGGTGAGGTGCTGAAAGTAGATACAGGCAATGTAGTGGCTTTTGAACGTACCGTTGCCTATGAGGTGGAGATGATCAGAGGACTGGGCAATATCTTTTTCGGTGGAGAGGGCCTGTTTTTGACAAAGCTGGTAGGACCTGGCCGCGTGATCATCCAGACACAGAACGTTGCGGAATTCGCAGGACGGATCGCACGATTTATCCCCACATCAGGAAAATAAGATCTTATAAGATCGATTGATTATATATATGGAGGAAGGGTCTATGAAACAGTTACTGGCAATCGGAGAGGCATTGATTGATTTTGCTCCAGAAGAGACAGGAAAGGAATTAAAGGATGTCAGCGCCTTTAAACCAAAGGTAGGGGGCGCTCCGGCGAATGTCTGCGGTGCCTATGTAAAGCTTGGCGGTGAGGCAGCCATGATCACTCAGCTGGGGGATGATCCATTTGGTGATAAGATCGTGGAAGAGTTTCAGAACTGCGGCATCCGATGCGACTATGTCCGCAGAACCAATAAAGCGAATACTTCTCTGGCATTCGTGGCATTGAAGGAAGACGGCAACCGGGAATTTTCCTTTTACCGCAAACCGGGTGCGGATATGCTGATGGAAGCGAAGGATGTGGATGCAGCATGGTTTCAGGATGCCTATGCACTTCATTTCTGTTCAGTTTCATTGGGCGAGTTTCCGATGAAAGAAGCTCACAGAAAGGCCATTGACTGTGCCAGAAGAGCAGGCTGCATGATCAGCTTTGATCCGAACATCCGGCTTCCATTATGGGAGAATCCGGAGGCTCTGCGCAATGTGATCTGGGAGTTTGCACCGATGGCCCATGTTCTGAAAATTTCCGATGAAGAGTTAGAGTTTATTACCGGAAAAGCGGATATCAAAGAAGCGCTGCCGAGACTGTTTGCCGGAAATACCAGACTGGTGATCTATACAAAGGGCGCAGATGGTGCTGAGTGCTATACGGAACGGACTTCTGCCTATGCGGATGGACAGAAAGTAAAGGCTGTGGACACCACAGGAGCAGGCGATGGATTTATCGGTGCGTTTCTGTTCTGCATGGCAAAAGACGGGGTAGAGGTTGACCAGCTGGCTTCTTTAAGCAGAGAGCAGTTGGAGAAGTATCTGGCTTTTGCCAATAAATTCTGTGCAAAGAGTATTACAAAATATGGCGCCATTGCGTCATATCCAACATTGACAGAAATGTAAATAGCCCCTATAATAACGCATATGAGAGCATACAGAGACGTATTGAGCGGAATCTGTATGCTCTTTTGTTTATCAATCAGGAAAGGAGATCAGACATGTTGAACGAAGAGGTACTTCAATATATTGAGAAGCATTGGGAAGAAGGATATGAGCTCCTTCTGACTCTGGCCCAGATCCCTGCGCCGTCTCATCATGAGGAGAAACGGGTGGAGTTTTGTAAAAACTGGCTGGAGGAAATGGGTGCAAAGGGCGTCTATGTAGATGAGGCCCTGAATGTGGTATATCCCTATCAGGCAGAGGAGGGCAAACCACTGGTGGTATTTATGGCCCACACGGATGTGGTATTTCCGGATACCACACCTCTTCCATTAAAAGAGGAGGACGGAAAGATCTGCTGTCCAGGTGTTGGTGATGATACAGCAAACCTGGTGGCGCTGCTTCTGACTGCAAGATATGTGACCCAGAAGCACCTGTCCGTAAAAGACTGCGGGATCTTATTTGTCTGCAATTCCTGTGAGGAGGGCATGGGCAATCTGAAAGGCTCCAGGAAAATCTGCGAAACTTATGGAAGCCGAATCAGGGAGTTCTACAGCTTTGACGGAACCATGGGATGGCTGGTAAACCGGGCGGTTGGCTCGGCCAGATACCGTGTGACCGTAAAGACCAGAGGCGGACATTCCTATGGCTGCTTTGGACGGGAAAATGCCATTGGCGAGCTGGCATCCATCATTGATGATATTTATAAAATCCAGGTACCGAAGGAAGGAAAAACTACCTATAATGTAGGAACCATCGAGGGAGGAACCTCCGTTAACACCATTGCCCAGGAGGCACAGATGCTGTGTGAATACCGTTCGGACCGGAAAGATGGGCTGGAATACATGGAAAAGAAGTTTAACGAGATCTTTGAAACCCACAGAAAAGAGTATGTGGATGTGAAGGTAGAGCTGGTTGGCCTGCGGCCCTGTGAAAATTTAAACGAAGAGCAGGAAAAACGCAGACAGGACATGATCCGGATCGCCCAGGATATTTCGGAGGAACTGACCGGAATCCGTCCAGATGGAATCTCCGGCTCTACGGATTGCAACATTCCGTTGTCCATGGGAATTCCAAGCATCTGCTACGGCGCAGTGTCTGGAGAGGGCGCCCATACCAGAGAAGAGTATGTGGTAAAAGCATCCTTAAAGACCGGGTATCAGGTGGCATTTGCCAGTGTACTGCGGTATTTTGAACGCAGATAAGCATTCCCCCGCTTCAAGTGCGCAGAGCACTAAGCGGCGGGTGAGGGGGGATGCTTATGTCAGTGGGAGTTTTCAGCTCCCACTGACAGA
>OODU01003434.1_pt1 | contig 11977 bp, 12 predicted proteins | sample 1671171 | NCBI WGS metagenome assembly OODU01 (sample SAMN06348129, study PRJEB24527) | human gut metagenome | biome: human gut; feature: ankylosing spondylitis patient; material: feces | host: Homo sapiens | place: China | collected 2015-10
TTTTTTTTTTTTTTAATGATACGGCGACCACCGAGATCTACACTCTTTCCCTACACGACGCTCTTCCGATCTTCAGTTTACTACAGGATTTTATTATGGAAAAACAGACGAGAATTCCCAGATCTATGATGCAAATACTTATATTAAGGAGTATACATATATCGGAATCGTGCAGGATGTTGATGAGAATGGCTGGTGCAAGATTTACCAGAGAAATAAATTCTCAGTAGGAGAAACAATTGAAGTGATGATTCCAGACGGAAGTAACAGAAATCTCAAAGTACTTGGTATGGAAGATGAAGATCGTCATGCAGTAGAATCTGCACCACATCCAAAACAGGAAATCTGGATCAACCTTGGGGAAGCATTAGAGAAGGGGTATCTGCTTCGAAGAAAAGAGTAGGAACAGTGTCCATCCTGTCATGCATATAATGTAAGGAAAACGGGTTTCGGAGCGTTGTATGCGGTCATTTAAGAAGCCATTAAAGATGGAAGAAGAAAGATATTATCTTAAAATGTACCGTAACGGAGATGAGAAGGCGAAAGAAAAATTGATTGAGCATAATCTCAGGCTGGTTGCCCATATTGTAAAAAAATATAACTCACCAGACCGGGACCTGGATGACTTGATTTCGATTGGCACGATAGGATTAATTAAGGCAGTAAATACTTTTGATTTAAATAAAGGGGGGCGGCTTGTTACTTACGCGGCCAGATGTATAGAGAATGAATTATTGATGATGCTTCGCCAGGAGAAAAAGATTTTGCGGGACGTTTCGCTGTATGAACCGCTTGGTAAGGACCAGGAGGGGAATCATATCAGTCTTCTGGACATCATTTCAACAGAAGAAGCAGAACTCATAGAACAATATCTTCACAAATACTATCTAAGCCGTTTAGAACAGGAAGTGTTCCTTCTTACCGATGACCGAGAGCGGGAAATTATTTTAAAGCGTTATGGTTTATGTGGAAATGAACCACACACGCAAAAGGAAGTAGCGGCAATGATGGGAATTTCGAGATCCTATGTAAGCCGAATTGAGAAAAAAGCATTGGAGAAGCTCAGGAGCAGTTATGAGCAATACATGTAGCTTATCAGGTTATGTATGAAAATGCTGAGAAGGATAAGGATTTTTCTGGTGTTTTATGATAATGAATATATCTTTTCAATAAGCGATAAAAAAAATCCAGAAGCAGAGTATAACACGGCAACAGGGCAGGAGGGCTATGTGCTTGATGCTTCACGCAAGGAAGGCACAACAGTGCCATTTACACCATATACATCAGATGAGTATTGTATCTACAATAAAGAGACTGGTGCTGTGAAGCGCAAGGATGATTCACTGCGGCTTTGTACGATATCAGGTGCTGATGATGGAAGTGTTGGTGAATCTGTTGAAATTGAGCTTTACATTTGGCTGGAAGGCTGTGATGAAGATTGTACTTCAAATCTTTGCAGACAAACGCTTAGAAATTTGGCAGTGTCGTTTGCCGGAGTGAAGACAGATCAATAATTAAACAAAAGGGAAGGGAGAGGTCATGAATGATGATGTCAAAAAATTAAAAAAACGACTTCGGGCTGTTATATTTTTGACTGTGCTGATTTTTTGTGCAGCAGGCGGCTCTGTCTATGCATGGTTTACGCTGTCAGGAATGGCCTCTACGAATGTAACACCGATGGGTGGTTCAATAAGTAATGGTGATGCGTCACTTTTGATTTCCGCGTCGCGTTTGGGACAATTTGACAAGAACTGCGAGCTGGTGCTAGATGGAAATCCAGACACATTAAAGCCACTCTCGACAGCAGATCTGGATCATTTTTACCATGCAATTGCACAAAATAAGGACGGAATTGCTGTTCTCTATGAAGCGGCGGATAGTCAGGTGGATGAAGATGCACTTCACGGAACCGTTTACTTAAAGTGTGAGAATGCACCGTGTGATGTGTATTTTGATGCGGAAAATTTAAATGTTGGAAGCGATGCACAGGCGCTTGCTGCGATGCGTCTTGGTATTCGTATCACATCGAATTCTGGTACAAATACATATCTTTTTTTGCTGGATGAGCTAGGATCTGCTGCAGGAGCACAGTCAAGGGCAACAATACCTACTTCATCATCTGTAGTTTCGTCGATATTGTCAGGCGGACAGGCGGCTTACGTGTCTGACCCATCAACAACGATTTCCCAATATATGTCTTATAAAAATAGTTCATACAAATATGATGCGGGCGCATCTGTTCTTGTCTCGCTAGAGAACGATGAAGTGGCATCAGTAGAATATTGGCTTTATCTTGAAGGATGTGATGAGCAGTGCTTTAATCCAGTGCAAAATAAGGATGCTGGACTTATGCTCGCGTTTGTTGGAGTGGATGAATCACAGAAGGGAGGAGCAAAATGAAGCAGGCGTTTCGAAATTGGTTTTTGTGTGTCACAGCAATCGCAGCGCTTCTTTCATTAACTGCGGCTACTTATGCATGGTTTACATCTAATCAGGCTGTTTCAACAACAAGGGCATCGGCACGTACAGCAGAAGAAAGCTTAGAGCTTCAAATTAGCAGTGACGGCAGCACTTTTTCCAATGCGTCACCTGTTTCGATTGCGCAGGTTAATCAGACTTCACTGACTAATCTTTTGCCTGTCTCTACGGCAGATTTGACGAATTTTATCTATGCGCCATCGACTGTGTCAGATATGGCGGTAACTTTTGAGCCTGTCACTGATGAGCAGTATTATTATCACGGAAGAATCTACCTGCGTGCGCTGGCACAGGGATTATCATCAGACACGACACTTTCTCTTTATTTTGATCAGACAGATGGTCTTCTTGGAAAAGATGTAAATGGAACGCTGTTAAATGCTGCCAGACTTGGACTTGTTTTTAACAACGACTACACTTCCTCTGTAATTCTTCGTCTGTCAGAGTCACAAAACGCATCAGGACAGCAGATTTTTAATACAGTTGTCGGCGGTGTGACACTTGGAGCGAATCAAGTACTCTCATGGAATGGAAGCAGCGTTTTTGCTGTGGCTGATCCAAGTGTGCAGATCGCTGATTATACAGTTACATTTGGTGCGTCGGATATGAGTGTTCCACAGCGGCCACTATGTGTGATGAATTTGAATCAAATTTATCCGGTAGATGTCTATTTCTATTTGGAAGGCTGTGATCCAGACTGCTCTGATGCAATCACGCACAATGAGGCCGATCTGTATCTGGCATTTTACGGCATTTCGGGCCGGGAAGGAGACAGATGATGAAGGGAAAACAGTTGGGACGTTCGCAAAAAGAGAGCAGCAATCAAGCAAAGGCACAGGCTCGTTTGGAACGATCTCGTGTCCGCACATCAATCCTACTTTTGTTGTTGGCACTTGTTGCAGTGACTGCAACGACAGTTGCATGGTTTTCGATTGCAGATAGAGCGAGGGTGCGCACAATGAGTCTTGATATTATATCAGGTGTGGATCTTAGAATGGATCTTGATGCACATGATACAATTGAAGCATACAAAAAAACGCTGTCATTTGAAGAGATTGCATCGCGCATTCAAAAGGAAAAGGGTTTTTCAATGAAAGAAGTACCGCTAGAACCGGTTACGACGATTGATCAGCGCAGCTTTACTTTTGAAAGTGGGGCGGCTGCGTCAGCAAAAAGTGGTGCATATCTTGAGTTTACGCTTCACTTTATGGCAGCGAAGGATATGATAGTACATTTGACGAGTGCAGACAGTTCGAAAAACATCAGAGACGGAACTGAAATTTTGTCAGATACATCATCGCTTTCTGAGGCAATGCGTATTTCATTTGAGGCTGACGGTATATGTTATGTGTATGATCCGGGATTAGGTGATACGATGACAAAGACAACGTCTGCAAGAACCTTTGGTCTATTGCCGTCAGAACAAATGATATTAAATGAAAATAATGCCATGTTTTCGCTTAAGGAAGGTGAGGATAAGGCAGTTTTGGTACATATCTGGTTAGAAGGAACAGACCCGCTGTGTACAGATGAATTAAAATCGGCTGAGTATGCGATTAGGCTTCGTTTTACAGGAACAGATTCCTCGAATCAGGCCTTTGACCACTAATATAGTTCACATCACGTGAACGCTAATTAACATTACGAAGCAACAAAAATGAGAGGACAAAAAAGAAAATGAATGCAGTGAAACGAGCAGCAAATGTATTATTAAGTGTAATCCTGTGGGCAGTCATTTTGGTGGCAGCGCTTTATGCTTTTACGACAATGGCAACTAGGGATAATCAGAATGTATCAAATCTCTTTGGGTATACGCCGTTAGTAGTAAAATCTGATTCAATGGCACCAACATTTGAGACTGGAGACTTGATTGTGATCAAAAAGTGCGATCCACAGACGTTAAAGGAAGGAGATATCATCTGTTTCCACACAATCATAAACAACGAATATGCACTTAACACGCACCGTATCAAGAGCATCGAGGCAGTAGGAGATGCAAGAAGCTATACAACAATCGGTGATAACAATAATGGTATTGCAGATCAGCATGTGATTTCCGATGGTGATATTGTCGGAAAATATGTGACAAGTATTCCGAAGATCGGAAAAGTAATGGACTTTTTATCAGGAAGTATAGGTTTCTTGATTGTAATCGTGCTTCCGATGCTGCTGTTCTTTATTTATCAAGTATATCATCTGATTACTATAAGCATTAACTTAAAGAAGGCAATTGCAGTTGAGACTGCAAAAGAGCAGGAGAGTGCAAATATGCAGGCAGCAAAGGACGCAGAGGCGGCACTTGCAGAGGCAAAGCGTATGCGTGAGGAGGCAGAGGCAATTCGTGCACAGGCGCAGGCAGACCTTGAAAAAGCAAAGCAAGTATCTGATGAGAGCAAAAGCGGGAAGGAGTAATTGTGAGTGAATTCTTAAAATTTGCCTATGAAGTTTTGTCTCAGGTCGTTTACAATATTGTGACATGGCTGGCAGGTTTTTTGACGTTATTTATCACCGGCTGGGTACAGTATTTTAATATCTTTTTTACATATTTTCCAACGCTTAGCATTACAGGAAAAATTCTCTCTGTAATCTTAATGCTGATTTTAATTGCGATTCCAATTTTACTTCTTGTAATTATTGTGCGTCATGCGATTCTTCGCCATCAGCTTAAAACAGATAAGAGTGACAATGCAGCGCTTTACAAGGAGATTGGACGATTAAATAAGCAGGTTTTGTCTCTGATGGATGAGAAAAACAGCATTTTAGCACTTAAGGTTAATGCGATGGGCGGAACTGAGCGTATTCCGTATATGGGTGCATCAGCGCTTACAGATGATGTGATTCCAACAGTTGATGCCGTTACAAACAGCGCATCTGCTGCTGCAAGCGCAGCCAATCCCAATATGCCGCTTCCAGGAACTGCAGCGCTTGCAGCGGCAGCGGCACAGTCCCATGGAAAGCTTTCAGCAGGAGCAGGTGGTGCAGGAGCACCAATTGTTCAGGCTGTTTTATCCGAAGCGAAGCTTAACATTGAGCATCGTTTCCCGAAATTAACACTTGTGGATGAAAAGTATGCAGCGCTTACACCTCCTGAATATGATAACGAGATTTCGCTTCAGGAGTTTGCAGAAGGATACCGCCGATATGCAGCCAGCCAGATGAAACTTTACTACACACCTGAGATTGTGCGCCGTTTTGTTGCAGGTATGGCAGCCAGCAAGCTTCTGATTTTGGAAGGTATTTCAGGTACTGGTAAAACTAGTCTTCCATATTCGTTTAGCCGTTATCTGTCCAATCCGTCAACTATTGTATCGGTACAGCCATCATTTCGTGATCGCACGGAGCTGCTTGGTTATTTCAATGAGTTTTCAAAGCGTTTTAACGAGACTGAGTTTTTGCGTGCGCTGTATGAGGCGAACTACAGACCAGACCCAACGCTTATTGTGCTTGATGAGATGAACCTGGCACGAATTGAGTATTATTTTGCTGAAATGCTTTCTGTACTTGAAATGCCAAATAAGGACGAGTGGGTGCTTGACCTTGTGCCTACAGCATGGGATGGCGATCCAGTTAAGATGGATGGCGGTAAAATTCATGTGGCTGATTCTACATGGTTTATCGGAACAGCAAATAATGATGATTCCACGTTCACGATTACTGATAAGGTATATGACCGTGCGATGCCAATAGAATTAAATGAGCGTGCCGATGCATTTGAGTGCGAGCTTCAGCCACATTGCAATGTGACGGCAGAGCATTTGGAATATCTGTTTCAAAAGGCACAGGTGGATTATCCGATCAGTGATGAGTTGATGAATAAGATGCAAAAACTTGATAATTATCTTATTACACGTTTCAAGCTTTCATTTGGAAACCGTATTATGAAGCAGCTTTATGACTTCATTCCGGTTTATGTAGCCTGCGGTGGAACTGAGCTAGGAGGCATGGATTATATCGTTGCGCGTAAGGTACTTAAGAAATTTGAAAGTATGAACGTAACCTTTGTTAGAGACGAGATTACAGGGCTGATCACTTATATTGATAAGCTGTTTGGAAAAGCTGAAATGCAGGATAGTAAGGCATACTTGAGACGTATACAAAATTTGTACTAACAGTTCACTCGTTCCGTGTGGTTCTACGAATGAAAGAGCGCGGAAAACTGTTATAGTCTTTAAGCTTTAGGGAGTCAAGATGGCAAATACGATCAATGATTTATATACGAAATATACGAATAAAGTAGAACGAACTCTGGAAAATGACAGGTATTTCCAATACCTGTTTGAGATTGTTCAGGCAGGGAATAACACGATCCGTCAAAATAATCGTGTCCTTCATAAGGTAGTAGATGAGCGGTGGCTTACAGTTGTAGAAGAAGGTCTGACGTCAATTTTTAATATCGTGGATAAGCCGCGCCGTTTTATCGCAACGACAGAAGAAGTTGTTCCAGTGGCATTGGCCAGGAAGATCACAGCAGACAGCGTGCGTCACCTTAGCCAGAATACGCAGTTTATTACAACAAATGCAAAGGGCGACATACAGCCAACGAAGGTTTTAAATGTAACAACAGAAGAAAGCTTTGATTTGTATGAGAATCGTTTTGTCTATCATCTGATTCAGCGCCTCTTTGCGTTTGTTGATAAGAGAACGGATGTTATTTTCTGGTCTACAGGCGATGAGACATGCAATACGATGTGTATGGAGAGCAAAATAGACGATGCCTATGAAGAGATTTCCTACAAGGTTGAGATGACTGTCAAAAACCGCCAGAGTTTTGCCGAAAATGACAATGACAACATGGATCTTTTTAAGAGAATCGACCGTGTACGCCGTATGTCAAGAACACTTCGCGCAAGCTCTTTTTGCGATATTATGAATGGCTGTGCGAAGGTAAAAAGCCCGATTCAGCGAACAAATTTGATGATGAAGGATCCAGATTACAGAAATTGCTACAAGCTGTGGCAGTTTATCGAAAGCTACGATGAGGTGGGCTACAGCATAGAGGAGCAGGATACGGCACTTGAGTTTGATGAAGAGTATCAGACGCAGATGTACATCAATTTGATTACAAATTATACGATATTTAAGAGTCTTATTGAATCAGATCCTAGAAAGCTTACCGAGATTGCAACGAAAAAGCGCAAGCCAGTTAAACCAAAGTTTATCAAAAAAATTCAGGAAGAAATTGTGGATAACTGTGATATCCCAGATGTCGAAGTGAGAAAGGTCTTTGTCGAGGAGGTCACACAGGCTCAGCTTGATGCCGAGGCAAAGTTAGCAGAGGAGACTGCCAACAGAGAAGAGCTTGAAAATAGTTTAATGCAGTTACAGGAGTCTGCATCTGATTTAGAGTGGCAGCTTGATGCGTTGCAGCAGCAGATGGACGAGCTAGAACAAAAGCGTGCCCAGATCGAAGAGCAAAAAAATGCACTAGAGGCAAAGCTTGTCGAGGAGCAGAAAGCAAAAGAAGAGCTTCAGGCGGCAATAGAAAAAGCTGATGTCGAGGCAAGACTTGCAATTGATAATGCCGAGAGTGAGGCAAAGCAGGCAGTCGAGGCAGCCCAGAGCGAAGCTGAGGAAGCAAAGAAAAATGCCGAGGTAGAAGTTGCGGCAGCTAAGAGCGAGTCGAAGGCCCAGATTGATTTGATTGAGCGTCAGGCAAAAGAGCGAATCGAATCCATTCAAAGCGAAACTGCAGCTCAAATCGAGTCGATTCAAAGTCAGTCGAAAGAGCAGATTGAGTCGATTCAGAGTCAGTCCAATGATGCAATTGACCGCACCAACAAAGAGGCAAGTGAGCACATTGAGAACATCGAAACTGAGTCTGCTAAAAAAATAGAAGAGCTTCAGTCAAAGCTCAAACAAGCACTCGAGCAGGCAGAAAAAGACCGCATTGACAAGGAGAAAGCACTTGAAAAAGCAAAGGCAAACTCACTGTCTCACTATATTGTAAACGCACTTCGAGGCCGTAAAGCGGTTGCAGATACTTCAACTGATATTGTAAATGCTGACAATGACGAGCATGATAAATCAGATCAGAAAGAGGATGAAAACAAATAATGATAAGAAAGATAATCTGCGGAGTCATCAATACGCTTTCTGTTCTTGTCATAGCGGCAGCAATTGTAATTTTGTGTATGGTTCTTTTTACTGAGCCTGGAAAGCCACCGAATATTTTTGGCTTTACAATGCTTCGTATCACGACAGGAAGTATGGAACCAACGTATGCGACTGACACACTGCTTGTAGTAAAAAAAACAGATCCAAAAGAAATCATGGAGGGGGATGTGATCTCCTTTTACTCAACTGATCCGGCACTTGAGGGAGCAGTCAACACACACCGCGTGGTTTCAATTAGCCAAGATGGAGACAATTACATCTACACGACAAAGGGAGATGCGAATAATGCAGCTGATTTATATGATGCGCAGTCACGCTATTTGATTGGAAAAGTGATTTGGTCATCGCTTTTTCTTGGAAAGCTTTCGCGTCTGGCAGCAAATCCGTTAATCTTTATTCCGCTCATTTTGATTCCGCTGGCAGCAATATTGATTACAAACCTTGTCCATACAGTTCGTCTTGCGAAAACGATTGCAAAAGAGGAAGAGGAGACAGCGGTCAAAGAAGCGATTCAGGCACTTCGGGCAGAACGAGAACAAAAGAAGTGAGCCATACAGTTCACACATCGTGCTAAATATTACAGCCAAGTCCGAAGGTGAATGGCTTTCACGAGCCGGACACTTGGAGCAGGTCTTTCAAAGTAATGTTTGATAATAAAGAATGTAAAAGGAACCTGCGGAGTTTGGTCCGGCGACGAAACCATTGCACCGAAGGACTTTCGTAACATGGTAGCATGACGCGTGAACTGCTTACAGTGGCTCAAGCGGCTTATTGACTTTAAAGAACGTGAATGATATAATCGTAACGAAAAAAGCTAGAATCTACAGGTGGTCTAGAAAGGATATAATACCTATGCAGGGACGTACACACAATTGTGGCCAGTTAAGACTGGCAAATGTCGGCGAGGAAGTAAAGCTTGTCGGCTGGTATGAAAATCTCCGTAAGGTCAGCAAGAATCTTGGATTTTTGATTTTGAGAGACTTTTACGGAACGACACAGATTGTAGTAGAGACAGAGGAAATCATGGAGCAGCTGTCTTCTATCAACTATGAGTCTACAATCGAAATTATTGGAACTGTAAGAGAGCGCAGTTCTAAGAACGCAAATCTTCCGACAGGAGAGATCGAGGTAGTTCCAAGTAAGCTTACAGTTCTTGGAAAGTGCCGTTACAACGAGCTTCCGTTCCAGATTAATCATTCAAAGGAAGCAGATGAGAATGTTCGTCTGAAATATCGTTATCTGGATCTGAGAAATCCGCAGGTTAAGTCGAAGATTGTTTTGAGAAGCAAGGTTGTTGCAGATCTTCGTGCATCTATGATTGGTCATGATTTTATGGAAATCACAACACCAATCCTTACATGTTCTTCTCCAGAGGGTGCAAGAGATTATCTTGTTCCGGCAAGAAATCATCCGGGCAAGTTTTATGCTCTTCCACAGGCTCCGCAGCAGTTCAAGCAGCTTCTTATGACCTCTGGAATTGACCGTTATTTCCAGATCGCTCCCTGCTTCCGTGATGAGGATGCAAGAGCAGACCGTTCTCCGGGAGAGTTTTATCAGCTGGATATGGAGATGGCATTTGCTGATCAGGAAGACGTATTTGAGATTCTTGAGGATGTTCTTCCACCAATCTTTGCAAAGTATGGTATTTACCATGAGGCATCAAAGCCGCCGTTTAAGAGAATCCCATATCTTGAGGCAATGGACAAGTATGGTTCTGATAAGCCGGATCTTCGTATCAGCCTGATCGTTCAGGATGCTACAGAAGTGCTTGCAGAATGTGGCTTTGGTCCATTTGCAGGAAATAAGGTAAAGGCAGTCGTTGCTGAAAACTTCAAGGGTACCAGAAAGCAGATCGATAAGATGTGTGCTGATGTTGAGGTAGTAAGCGGTCAGAAGGCATATTGGTTCCGTTTAGATGACAAGGGCGAGCTGACTGGAGGAATCTCCAAGTTTGTCGTTGATCACAAGGATGCAGTTGTGAGCGCACTTGGCTTAAAGGCAGGTGATTTCGTTGCACTGTCTGCAGGCGACTTAAAGACTGCTCAGAAGACAGCAGGTGTCATCCGAAAGACAATCGGTGCTTCCTTCGAAGGCTATATGAAGAAGGATTGCTATGAGTTCTGCTGGGTTGTTGACTTCCCGATGTATGAGATCGGTGAGGAGTCTGGCGAATTAGAGTTCTGCCATAATCCATTCTCTATGCCGCAGGGTGGTTTACAGGCACTTGAGACTATGAATCCGCTTGATATTCTTGCTTACCAGTATGATTTAGTCTGCAACGGCGTAGAGCTTTCATCAGGCGCTGTTCGTAACCACGATCCAGAGATCATGGTTAAGGCATTCCAGTTAGTTGGTCTCGGCGAGGAAGATGTAAAGGCAAAATTCCCGGCTATGTATAACGCATTTTGCTATGGTGCTCCGCCGCATGCAGGAATTGCACCAGGTGTTGACCGTATGATCATGCTGATTGCAGGTGAGGACAGCATCCGTGAAATCATTCCATTCCCAATGAACAAGAATGCACAGGATGTTATGATGGGCGCACCGGCTACAGTAAGCGAGAAGCAGCTGGCAGATGTTCATATTAAAATCGTAGAGGACAAGAAAGACGAGTAAGTTGTTTTCTTGCATATATTATTAAGAAGCAGGAGAAAATCAAGACGATTTTCTCCTGCTTCTTTTGATCCTAGTATCATTTTATAGTTTCTGCTCAGAGAGCCAGGTTAGAAAGCTTTTTGCCATAGAAAGCTGTGCTGGCGACATATTCCGCAGTAATTCACTAATATTTTCCCACTCATCTTTTGTATCTTCATGTAGTGTTCCAACTAGAAATTCGTCTGGTGTAGTATCTAATGCAGCAGCAAGCCGCATAATTACTTCAATAGAGGGAATCGAAATACTTCGCTCAATGTTCGATAAATATTTTTGACCTAAATCAGCTTGTTCTTCAACCTCAAACTGTGTTAGTTTTAGTTCTTTTCGTCTACGGGCAATTCGTCTGCCAATTTCTTTATAGTCTATTTCCATACGGACCTCCTTGTTTATATATTTATGGAAAACCGATAATGGTGGTTCCTTTTTGTTATCGTATGGAAAAATGAGAAAAATAAAACCGCTTATAAATCTGAAATTCATCTTGACATACGAATAAAAGAAGGCTATAATACAAATATCCCAATACGATTAGATCTCACATGAGTGGATATGAAAATGGACAAAGGTATTGAAAGTTGGTTTGGAATTTATAGTATAAAGTGAAAAGCAGACTATAAATATCTTTGGATGGAAGGAGGATATAATCGTATTAGAACGAAACTTGTAGGCAAATCAAAAAGCTAAAGTCTGGCGGAGGACAGAAAAGGAGAAAAGTTATGGCAAGAAAATT
>OODU01003436.1_pt1 | contig 11973 bp, 8 predicted proteins | sample 1671171 | NCBI WGS metagenome assembly OODU01 (sample SAMN06348129, study PRJEB24527) | human gut metagenome | biome: human gut; feature: ankylosing spondylitis patient; material: feces | host: Homo sapiens | place: China | collected 2015-10
GGTGGGAAAACATCATTTCCGGAGAATATCAGAAGTATTATGAACGAATGTATGGAAATCGATAAGCCGCTTATCTCTATCGTGATGGCGGTTTATGAACCGAATATGCAGTGGCTCAAGGAGCAGCTTTTGAGTCTGGAGGCACAGACCTATCCCAATCTGGAGCTGATTATCCGCGACGATTGTTCGCCGACCGTGCCGTTTGAGCAGATTTGTGAGTGCGCGGCGACGTGTATTCGGTCGTTTCCATATGAAATCTCGCGTAATGAGCGCAATGTTGGCTCTAACCAGACGTTTGAGTGGCTGACGCAGCAGGCACGCGGTGAGTATATCGCGTACTGCGATCAGGATGATGTCTGGCTGAGCGAAAAAATAGAAACGCTGTATCAAGCTGTTTTATCACAAAATGCAGTAATGAGCTATTGTGATATGGCAGTTATTGATGCAAAAAGTGATGTGATTGCGACTTCATTAAGGCAAATCAGACCACGGTTAGAGTATTTAACAGGTTCTGCGCTGATGAAGTCGTATTTTTTTAGAAACTGCACGGCAGGGTGTTCTATGCTGATGCGGGCAGATATTGCAAAGCAGGCAGTGCCATTCCCTAAACAGACGGTGGCAGATCACTGGCTGGCAATCGGGGCGGCATACAGCGGCAGTATTGCGTTTGTAGATAAAGCAATGCTGAAATACCGCCAGCATTCACGAAACCAAACGGGTATTTTGAGCGGAGTAACAGATAAAGAAAGCTATCGTGTAAAACGGATACTGCCGCTGAAGGAACGTTTGAATATGCTGAAAGAACGCATAGATGTACAGCAGAATTTACAGGATTTTGTGCAGGCCCGCATTGAAAATCAGGTTCTGGGCATTTGGAAAGGTAGAAAGTTCAGCCCGAAAGAAGCTGGATTTGAAACCATCATGAATCTGTTGCCGGAGAAATTGTTTCAGGCAATCATATCGAGGATCAGAAAATGAAAATTTTAGTTACCGGAGTAGGCGGACAGCTTGGATATGACGTATGCAAGGTTCTGGACGCACGCAAAATCGAAAACAAGGGCGTTGATCTGGCGGATTTTGACATCACGGACGCACAGGCAACGCATGATTATATTGCCGCATACCACCCGGATGCGGTTATTCACTGTTCGGCGTGGACGGCCGTGGACAAGGCGGAGGACGAGTTGGAAAAGGTTCGTGCGGTCAACACCGAAGGTCCACGTAATATTGCGAAGGTCTGCAAGGAGATCGGCGCGAAAATGCTGTACATTTCGACTGATTACGTGTTCCCTGGTACGGGTGAGCGGTTCTACGAGCCGGACGACCCGACCGGCCCGCTCGGCGCTTACGGTTCGACCAAGCTTGGCGGTGAACTAGCTGTCAAGGAGCAGCTGGATAACTGCTTTGTCGTTCGTATCTCGTGGGTATTCGGCAAGAACGGCAACAATTTTGTCAAGACCATGCTGCGTCTTGCGGAGACGCACGATGAACTGAACGTAGTCTGCGACCAGATCGGCAGCCCGACATACACGGCGGATTTGGCACCGCTGCTGTGCGACATGATCGTGACCGAAAAGTACGGAACGTACCATGCAACCAACGAGGGTATCTGCTCATGGGCAGACTTTGCGGAGGCGATTTTTGAACTGGCCGGCAAAAAGGTTACGGTAAATCATATTCCGACCAGCGAGTACCCGACCCGTGCGGTGCGTCCGCTCAACTCGCGCATGAGCAAGGATAAGCTGGAGCAGATGGGATTCTCGCGTCTGCCGCACTGGAAGGACGCACTGGAAAGATATTTGAAGGAACTGGAGATTTTGAAGTAATGCATCTTAATAAAAAAGCTCGAGCAGCTTATCAGAAATACTGGTTTCTGCTCACACAATTGGTAAGTCGAGACTTTAAGACAAAATATAAACGCAGTGTACTTGGTGTGCTGTGGAGCATGCTGAATCCGTTGCTTACGATGGGAGTACAGTATATCGTATTCTCAGAATTATTCCGTTGGGACATTGATAATTTTGCTGTTTATCTGCTGATTGGTACGGTAATGTTTAACTTCTTTACGGAGTCGACGGGACAGGCACTGGTTTCTATTACCGGCAGCGCGTCGCTGATCACAAAGGTATATGTACCGACTTATATTTTTCCGGTTTCCAAAGTGCTTTCGTCGTGCATTAACTTGGGATTTTCGACTTTGGCGTTGTATGCAATTCTGCTTATCCAGAGGGTACCGCTGAATATCTATCATTTGCTGATGCCGTTTGGATATGTGTGTCTGATTGCATTTGCGATTGGCATCGGACTGATTCTGGCCTCGATGATGGTATATTTCCGCGATACGCAGTTTTTGTACGGCATTGTAACGGTTCTGTGGATGTATCTGACACCGCTGTTCTATCCAATCGACATCGTGCCGGCACGTTTTCTACCGATTATCAAGTGTAATCCGATGTTTCACTTCATTCGTTATGTGCGTAATATCATTTTGGATGCTTCGCTTCCGACGCTTCGTGCACATTTGGTTTGCCTGCTTTTTGCTTTTGGTACCTTGGGTATCGGCTGGGCAATTTTCCAGAAGGCAAAGAAAAACTTTATTCTGAATATTTGAGGTTATGTGATGATTGACGTAGATAATGTAACGATGAATTATCGTATTCAGCAGGAGAATATTAAAAGTATTAAAGAATATCTGGTCAATGTTCTGCGCGGCAAGATTTCGTATAAGGAATTTTGTGCGCTGAACCAAGTGAATCTGCATATCAACCGAGGAGAAGTGTGCGGCATTGTAGGACGCAATGGTGCGGGTAAGTCAACACTTTTGAAGGTCATCGCAGGCGTACTGACACCGACATCGGGCCGTGTTCAAATCAATGGAAATATTGCCCCGATGCTGGAGCTTGGTGCAGGCTTTGACCAAGATCTAACCGCTAAGGAGAACATTTTTCTGAATGGCGCGATTTTAGGCTATTCGAAGAAGTTCCTTGAGGAGAAATATGACGATATTATTGAGTTTTCAGAGCTGAAAGACTTTATCGATCAGCCGGTTCGTACATTTTCCTCCGGTATGATGATGCGTCTGGCGTTCTCTATTGCAACACTAGTAGAACCGGAAGTACTGATCGTTGATGAGATTTTGTCCGTTGGTGATGGCCATTTCCAGAAGAAAAGTGAAAAACGTATGCGTGAGCTGATGAGCGGCGGTACTACGGTTCTTATGGTTTCGCATGCGCTGAAGCAGATTCGCGATTTGTGTAATCGTGTTATCTGGCTGGAGCACGGAAAGGTCATTATGGATGGACCGACACAGGAAGTGTGCGATGCATATGAGCAGACGCAGGAGTGAATTATTAAGGGAGTAAAGCTATGCAGCTGACAACGCAAAACGATAAAAAAGTATATTCGGATGGTGATACCGTAGAACAGCGTATGCTTGAAATTGCCCGAAAGTACCCAGAAGATCAAGCGGAAGAATATATTGCGCAGAACTACGACTATACGACGAATAATACATTTTCGTCAGTAAGAAAAAACCTGCTGAATTGGTATCCGTTTGCCCCGAATTCTACGGTTCTGGAAATTGGCGCTGGAATGGGCGCAATGACGGGATTGTTATGCGATAAATGTGCTCACGTAACTGCGGTTGAGATGAATGCTGTCCGCGCAGATGTTATTAGGGCTCGCTATGCGAAACGTAAAAATCTAACAGTTTTAACAAATAACATTCAAGAACTGCCAAATGAGACTAAATACGACTATGTAGTATTTGTCGGTGTTTTGGAATATGCGGCAATTTTTTCGGACGCTGTAGAACCGTTTAGGGACTTTATAGTTGACGCAGCAAAGTTTTTGAAAGCGGATGGTACGTTGCTTTTCGCGATTGAAAACCAGTATGGTGTTAAGTATTGGTGTGGTGCTGCGGAGGATCATTTACAGGAGCCGTTTGCAGGTATCAAAGGGTATAAAAAAGAAAAAACTGCACGTACTTTTTCCAAAGCAGCATTAGAACGTTTGGTAGAAGAAGCTGGTTTAAAGCAGCATCGAATTTATGGTGTGCTGCCAGATTATAAATTTCCGACATATATCTTTTCGGAAGAGTACAAACCAACAGCCAGTGATATGGAAAACATCGCGTATACATACGGAAAAAATAGCCTGTTAGTTGCGGATGAGAAAAGTATATATCAAGATTTAACAGATAATGATGTGTTAATGTTTTTTGCCAATTCTTTTCTAGTTGAAGCATCGGCAGAGCAGTTAAATGCTAATGCACCTTTACTGGTAACAGCTCGAGGTGAGAACAAAGCAGAATATCGAATTATAACTGCTATTTATCCGGATAAAACGGTAGCTAAGCAGGCAGCGCATTCTAAAGCGCAAAAACATTTGCTACAGATGGCAGAGAATGAGCGTGTACTGGCTAATCGAGGTGTACATGTACTTCAAGGCGAGCTCAAAAATGGCGTTTGGACAAGACCATTTTACAATTTGAGACGAGCGGACACATGTTTTTCTGAGTATTTAAAACACGCAGAGTTAAATGAAGTCTGGAAGATGGTTGAGGAATTGCGCGAGAACCTTCTTAAAAGTTCGGAAATATCATTTGATGCGGACAATGCATTAGTTCAAAGAGGAATTGCCTCACCCGATGAGTCGTTCGGAGCTATTTTGGAGCACGGTTATGTGGACATGACCTTTTATAATGCTTTTGTTGATGAAAATAGATTGGTATTCTTCGATCAAGAGTGGATGATTCCCAAACTGCCATTAGAGTTCATTTTGTATTATGCGGTGAAATCTGTTTTTCAGAGATGCGGCTCAACATCGGCGATATCATTCGAAACAGTAACAAAGCATCTTAATATCTCTAAGAGCCATAAAAGAATGTATGACGCCTTGGAAGAAGAAATCTGGAAACCATTATTTCTTAGACAAGGTGATTTCTATGGCGAGGGGGGATACTGCACACAGTATTATGCAACTCCGAAAATAGAACATCTAAGAGAACATTTTGATGCGCTTAAAAGAGAAAATCAGCAGTTGAATATCAATTTGCAGGCACAATTGAATTCAAATAAGCAGTTAGTAAAGCAAACAGAGCAAAAACAAAAAGACAACTTTTTTTTGCGGAAAAAATTGCTTGCTGAGCAAGAAACAAATACTTCTCTCACTCAGCAGCTTAATAACCAACAAGGCCACATCGAATTGTTGCTCGAAAGTGACCGTGAACTGGAACGCATCAAGAACTCTCGTTCCTGGCGATACATGGGCTATGTATGGCAAATTCGTGATGTGCTTATCCCTTGCGGGAGCAAGCGAAGAATGCTTGGAAAAATCATCGTAAAGTTTGTGAAACATCCGATTCGCTTCATTGGAAAGTGCTCTCCGGCACGTATCCATAAATTCTTTATCACTTTGAGACGCGAGGGGACAGAAGGCGTCAGCCGACGCCTTGATGATTGCCTGATCGGAAACAATATTCAAACGACACAACTGGTACTGAATGAAGTGAATTTGGCTGCACAGAAAACAGCAGCCGATTATGAAGTATTGTACGTTCCTACGCAGGACAAGCCGGTCATTTCCATTGTTATTCCGGTATATAACCAGTTTGAATATACATATCTGTGTATTAAGTCGATTATAGAGAACAGCGGCGACATCGCTTATGAGATTATAGTAGCGGACGATTGCTCGACAGATCTTACAACGCAGCTCGATGATATTATTCACGGAGTTCGGACGATCCATAACGAAAGCAATCTTCGTTTCCTGCGTAACTGCAATAATGCGGCTAAACAGGCGCGAGGACAGTACATTCTGTTTCTGAATAATGATACGCAAGTGCAGGCGGATTGGCTTGCTCCGCTCATTGAGTTGATCGAGCGGGATGACAGCATTGGCATGGTCGGCTCTAAGCTGGTATATCCAGATGGTCGCTTGCAGGAAGCGGGCGGCATTCTCTGGCAGGACGGCAGTGCGTGGAATTATGGTAATCGTGCAAATCCGGATGAACCGGAATTCAATTATGTGAAGGAAGCTGACTATATTTCCGGTGCGGCAATTATGATCAGAAAATCACTGTGGGAAGAAATCGGCGGCTTTGACGAGCGATTTGTACCGGCTTACTGTGAGGACAGCGATTTGGCGTTCGAGGTTCGCAAGCATGGTTGTAAAGTCATGTATCAGCCGAAATCGGTTGTTGTTCACTTTGAGGGTATTTCTAACGGTACAGACACTACGAGCGGTCAAAAGGCATATCAGGTGACGAATCAGAAAAAGTTCCTTGAAAAATGGCAGCAGGAACTTCAGGAAAATCATTTGCCGAATGCGGTTGATCCGTTCCGCGCACGTGAACGTTCGGTACATAAGAAAATTCTGTTGATGGTTGATCATTACGTACCGCATTACGATAAGGATGCTGGCAGTCGTACGGTGTATCAGTATCTGCAGCTGTTTGTTAATCAGGGCTTCAGCGTAAAATTCATCGGTGATAATTTCTTTGCACATCAGCCGTATACGGATACGCTGCAGCAGATGGGCGTTGAAGTGCTTTACGGACCGTATTATGCAAAGCACTGGAAGGACTGGCTGAAAGAAAACGGCAAGGACATTGGCTATGTATTTCTCAATAGGCCGCATATTTCGGTGAAGTACATCGATGCAGTCCGTGAATTCACGAATGCGCGTGTTATTTACTATGGACATGATCTGCATTTTCTCCGTGAAAAGCGTGAGTATGAGTTGACCGGAGATGCAGCATTGTTACAATCCTCGGCAGATTGGGAGAAGAAGGAGCTGGAGCTGATTCTCGCTGCTGACATGGCGTATTATCCTTCCTATGTCGAAGAACAGGCAATCCATGAGATTGCACCGCAGGCTAAGGTGAAGGCAATCCCTGCATACCTTTTCTCGGATGTGGAGGAGTGCGAATATCACTTCGATAAGCGAAAAGATCTGATGTTCATCGGAGGCTTTGGCCATCGACCGAACGTGGATGCAGTGAAGTGGCTGGCAAATGAAATTATGCCTGCGCTGGTAAAGAAACTGCCGGATATTCGTGTATATATTCTGGGTTCTAATCCGCCTGAAGAGGTAAAACAGCTGGCAACCGAAAATCTCTTGATTAAAGGCTTTGTCACGGATGAAGAATTGCAGGAATATTATCAGAACTGCCGAATTTCTATTGTTCCGTTGAGATATGGTGCGGGCATCAAGGGCAAGGTGATCGAAGCAATGCGTTTCGGTACGCCTGTAATGACGACAAGTGTGGGCGCGGAAGGCATAAAGGGTGCAGAAAGCATTCTGGACATTGCCGATGAGGCAGCTGATTTTGTCGAGCAGCTTGCAGCATTGTACCAGAATGAAGCAGAGCTGGTACGCAGAAGCAAGGCTTCGTACCAGTATATCCGAGATAACTTCTCGTTTGAGAATGCGAAAAAGGTCATTGGACCAGAATTTGATTTGGAGTAAAGATATGATTATTCGATCTAAGGCACCGCTTCGGCTCGGATTGGCAGGTGGGGGTACGGACGTATCCCCTTACTGCGATTACTATGGCGGCACGGTGCTCAATGTCACGATTGATATGTATGCGTATTGCACGATTGAGCCAACAGAAGACGGGAAAATTGAATTCTACGCGACTGATCGTAACGAACGTGTACAAGCGGATTCGGTATCGGAATTGCCGATAGAGGGAGATCTGCTGCTGCATCGCGGAGTATATAACCGCATTGTTTCTGATTACTGCGGCGGTAAGCCGTTGTCCTTTCGGATGACTACCTACTCCGATGCACCGGCAGGAAGTGGTTTAGGTTCGTCCTCTACAATGGTGGTTGCAATCATCAAGGCTTATATGGAATGGCTGAATCTGCCGCTTGGTGAATATGATATTGCCGCTTTGGCATATCAGATTGAGCGTGTTGATCTGGGACTTTCCGGCGGCAAGCAGGATCAGTATGCAGCGACATTTGGTGGTTTTAATTTTATCGAATTTGAAAAGGATGACCGCGTCATCGTCAATCCGCTGCGTATCAAGAATTGGATCAAAAATGAACTGGAAAATTCGCTGATTCTGTATTATACGGGCACTTCGCGTGACAGCGCAAAGATCATTGATGAGCAGATTAAGAGCACTAAAGAGAAAAACAGCAATTCTCTTGAAGGAATGCACACCTTGAAACGAGAAGCATATGTCATGAAGGAGTGTATTCTGAAGGGCGATTTCGATGGCTTTGCAGCATGCCTTCAGCGTGGCTGGGAAGCAAAGAAAAAAACCGCATCTGTAATTTCAAACCCGTTTATTGATGAAATGTACCGATTTGTTATGGAGAACGGCGCTAAAGCAGCAAAAATCAGCGGCGCAGGCGGCGGTGGATTTATGATGATTTACTGTGATCCGGTTCAGCGTTTCAGCTTGGTTGAAAAATTAAAGAAAACGCAGGGAACTGTCATGCTGACCAGCTTTACGGAGCGCGGTACGCAGGCATGGACGCTGTATTGATGACTGAATAGAAAGGCAGCTTTTATGAGAGAAACGACAATGAAAATTCTGCAGGAGTTAGAGCAAAGGTATCCTGCATTAAAAACCTGTATGCCGGAAATCACACAGGCAGCCTCAGCATTGGTGTCCTGCTTCTGGCAGGATGGAAAACTGCTGGCGTGCGGAAACGGCGGCAGCGCAGCAGATTGCGAACATATTGTCGGAGAACTTATGAAAGCGTTTCGCCTGCATCGCCGTTTAGATACGGACAAGCAGAGGCAAATCCGAGAAACTTATCCAGAGCAGGCGGACGTGATGATTGCAAATTTGCAGCGAGCGGTGCCAGCAATCTCCTTAGTCAGCCAGACGGCTTTGATGACGGCATTTGGAAATGACGTTTCAGCACAAATGCTGTTCGCACAGCAGGTATTGAGCTATGGTCGTCTGGGGGATTATCTGCTGGCAATCAGTACATCGGGCAACTCGGAGAATATTCTCCATGCGGCAAGACTTGCACATATTCAAGGGGTACGTGTGATTGCGCTGACGGGCAATGACGGAGGCAAACTGAAGGCATTAAGCGATATTGCGATCTGCGTACCGGCGGATATTACATATCAGATTCAGGAGCTCCATTTGCCGGTATATCATTGCCTGTGTGCTTGCGTTGAAAACGAACTTTTTGGTGAGGACTAATCATGGAAGCAATTGTATTAGCAGGCGGTTTTGGAACCCGCTTGGCGCATGTTGTATCAGATGTGCCGAAACCTATGGCACCCGTATGCAATAGGCCGTTTCTGCGTTTCATACTGGATGATCTGCAGGCAAAGGGCATCGAGCGGGTTGTGCTCGCAGTTGGCTATAAGCAGGAAGTGATTCGAGACTACTTCGGCGCACATTATCGTGGAATGCAGATTGTGTATTCATCTGAGGATACGCCATTATTTACTGGCGGCGCAATAAAAAAAGCACTGCAGTCATGCAGTGCAGAGCGTGTATTTGTCGTGAATGGAGATACCTTTTTCGATGTGGATCTACATGCAATGCAGCGAGAAAGCGCACCGCTCGTTGTAGCCGTGAAGCGAATGAAGAAATTTTCGCGCTATGGAACTGTTCAGATTGAAGACGGTCGGATTCAGGCGTTTCGAGAGAAACAGCCGTGCGATGAAGGCTTGATTAACGGCGGTATCTATCTGGTAAATAGAACGATTCTTGAAGATTATCCTAAGGATAAGTTTTCGTTTGAGAATGAGATTCTGGAAACAAAAACAGCAGAAATAGAGATGGCTGCTGTGGAGAGCGAAGGATATTTCATCGACATCGGTATTCCGGAGGATTACGCCGCAGCACAGGAAACGATGAAAGAACGTGCTCCAATCAATAAAGCGGCTTTCTTCGATAGAGATGGTACGATCAATGTAGATATTCATTATCTGCATCGACCGGAAGATTTGCAGTTTATTGCTGGTATGCCTGAGTTTATCCGTAAATGGAATGACTGGGGATATAAGGTCATCGTAGTGACCAATCAGGCTGGTATTGCACGCGGATATTATGGCGAAAAAGAAATGCAAGCGCTTCACCGCTATATGAATGAAAGACTGGCGGAGTATGGAGCGCATATCGATGCGTTTTACTATTGTCCACACCATCCGGAGATTACAGGACCGTGTCATTGCCGCAAGCCGGAACCAGGTATGATCGAGGACGCGATTCGAGAGTTTGATCTTGATCCGGCACAGTGCATCCTGTTCGGCGATAAGCCGTGGGATGTGGAAGCAGGGGAGAAGTGTGGGATTTGTTCGATTCAAACAGATGAGGAGAAAGCTAAATAATGAACCGATATATTGGACAAGTTTGTGAGGGAAGAAATAATAATTTCGATTTTATTCGATTTATTGCGGCTAGCATGGTAATTTATTCTCATGCCTTCCCTCTTTCGCGAGGAAATGATGGCGAGATACTAAAGGATATTACAAATGGACAGTGGAGTTTTGGATCTTTAGCCGTTGCAGTGTTTTTTGTGATAAGTGGCTTTCTTATCTCGCAAAGCTATGATAGAAAAAATCAACCATTGAACTTTATAAAAGCGCGAATATTACGTATTTTTCCAGGATTGATTGTTGTAATCCTGTTGAGTGCGCTTGTTCTTGGACCGTGTGTGACGACATTACCGGTAGGAGAGTATTTCCGAAATCCTATCACATGGCAATACTTAAAGAGCATTTTGCTGTTTCCGTTGTATTGGAATTTGCCAGGGTGTTTTGAAAACAACTTTTATTCACCTAGCGTGAACGGTTCGCTTTGGACAATTCCCTTTGAAGTTTTCTTTTATGGAGTAGTGCTAATCTTGGGCATTTTGGGATTGCTTCGCAGGAGAAAAGTTACTCTCACTTGTTATATCGGATTTTTACTTCTGGAAATGTTTAAATATCAACTATTTCCAGTGGAAGGTCACATCTTCACACTCCCTCGATATAGCTTTGTTGAATTAGGCCTGTACTACTTCGCTGGAATGGTTATCTATGCGTATCGCGATAGCATTCCATTGAATAGAAACTATGCGATGATTTCGATTGCAGCATTGGTTATTTGTATACTAGGAGGAAAGTATACAATACCATTCTCGATTTTTGGAAGTTATCTCATAATGTATCTTGCGTTCAGCGAAAAGGTCAAACTGCATAATTTTTCACGATATGGAGACTTTTCGTATGGTGTATATATTTACGGATTTCCTGTGCAACAGGCAGTGACAAATGCTTATGGAGGAAGCATGAATCCATATATTAATATGGCATGGTCCTATCCAGTAACTATTGTGCTCGCAATAATGTCGTGGCACCTTGTCGAAAAGCCTTGCATGCGACTGAAGAAATATGGAAATATGAGTCGCGCAAATGGACAGGCTGCACTCGGAACCATCCAAAAAACTATCGGAAAAATTTCGATTGGCTGGAAACAGTTTGTCATTTTATGTGGCATTGTTGTAGTAGCAACTAAATTCTACTATAGTGCTCCCAATATAGTATCTTTTCCATATAATAACGATTCGATTTTTTTAAGTGGATGGTTGCCGCAGAGTACGACAGAAGATTATCGATGGATTGGCAAGGATAGCGTCGTTAAACTCGAACAACCCCCAAAAGCGGACACGATTGTTGTAGAGGGATATATTCCTGATAATTTTTCGGAAATTTCAGAAATGAATGTGTTTGTGGACGAAAAGTTAATATGCCAACAGCATATTTCTGCTGGAGAAGCGATTAATATTGTCCAACCTGTGGATAAAGTATCGAAGAATCAAGTTGTTTCGGTAAAGATACAATTCAATGCAGAACATGTGCCCGATGAGTCGGATGCTGATCAAAGAACAATGAGTGCTTTGATTAGTAAAATTGGATTTGAATAAATATCAATGTGCGTCAATTAAATCGAAAGAGGTATGGTATTGATTAGTTTTAAAAAAGCAGATCTTCGAATTTCAA
>OODU01003439.1_pt1 | contig 11959 bp, 13 predicted proteins | sample 1671171 | NCBI WGS metagenome assembly OODU01 (sample SAMN06348129, study PRJEB24527) | human gut metagenome | biome: human gut; feature: ankylosing spondylitis patient; material: feces | host: Homo sapiens | place: China | collected 2015-10
TGAGATATAACCGTGTTTTTGTCCAACAGTGTTCGCCCATACTAAAAAATAAAGCTTTTGGATATGAGTCGCAGGACTATCTAAATGCCGTAATAATGATAAAATCGTCGCTATATGCAACGCAGATACTTAAGATAATGCAATATTATGAGTTTAAATTTAAAAGACAAAGACCATTTAAAAATGCACCACGAACACTTGATCTTGATATTTTATATTTTAGTAAAAAAGTAAGAAAATCAGCTAAACTCACAGTTCCACATATCGGGGCTAAAGAGAGAATTAGCGTGATAATCCCAATTGGACTAATGAAAGGAATATGATGGCCACAGTACTTAAAACTTTCACTGGAGAAAGCGCTATAGAAGCTCTTAAAAAGGCGAAAGAAGAGTGCGGTGAGAGTGCTATGTTAGTCACCACAAAGCAAATTCAGCCAAAAACTCTGAACAAAAAACCTGTTTATGAGATTTTAGTAAGCGTTGAAGAAGAGACAAAATCTCCTACAAAAGAGAGTATAAAAGAGATAAAACAGCAGATATCGGCGTACACAAAGGCTTACGAAAAACCTCCTTTAGCCCCTCCTAGTATAGATGAAAGCGTACTTTTAAATATATCAAAAGCAGCTAAAGAGATAAGCAAAGTAGCAAGTTTGCCAGATATCTCGATCCAAAATCAAACCGAAAATGAAGAGTACAATAAAAAAATAGATGACGTAGCAAAACAGGTAAATAAACTAAATGACAAAATATCTATGATAGCAGATATGATATGGGATGATAAAGCTGAAGCTAGAGGCGATATCACTATACCGCCTGAATTTTCTACCATATATAAATTAGCAAAACAAAGCGGTATGAAAAACGAGCATCTAAAAGCCATTATGCAAACCACTATACAAAATATGCCCGCTTCTATGAAAAACAATCCATCTGCGGTAAAAAGATATTTTTACTCGCTTCTTAGAAATATGTTGCCTTGCAGAAGCGAAAGTTTAGAAAGCAAAAAGCAAAGAATTATGATGTTTGTAGGACCAACAGGAGTCGGTAAAACCACGACTCTTTCAAAACTAGCTTATAAATTTGCTCATTCAGGAGATATAAGATATAAAACAGGCATTATAACTCTTGACACATATAGATTAGGAGCAGTAGAGCAGCTATTTCAGTATGCTAAGATAATGAGTATACCGATACTTGACGCTATAGAACTAGAGGATTTTAAATCAGCATTAAAGAGTTTAGCAAGCTGTGATCTTATTCTTATAGATACTATGGGAAGCAGTCAATACGACAAAGATAAACTAATAAAATTAAACGGCTTTTTAAAAGGATGTGGAACAAAAATAGATGTGAATTTAGTTTTATCGGCAGGTTCAAAAATTGAAGATTTGATTGAAATTTACAATAATTTCTCATTTTTAGATATCGATACGTTAATCATAACTAAATTTGATGAAACAAAAATCTTTGGAAATGTTTTTTCACTAGTATATGACACGAATACTCCAGTTAGCTTCTTCTCAACCGGACAAAACGTTCCAGATGACATAATGGAGGCAAAAAGCGAGTTTTTAGTTCAGTGTGTTTTAGATGGCTTTAATAAAGGAGATGAAGATGGATCAAGCAGATAAGTTAAGAGAGCTTATGATATCAAACAAAATAAAAAAATCAACTCACTTTATAGCCGTAACAAGCGGCAAAGGCGGAGTCGGTAAATCAACTATAAGTGCAAATTTAGCAAATATTTTAGCAAAAAACGGATACAAAGTAGCTCTTTTTGATGCAGATATAGGTCTTGCGAATTTAGACGTCATCTTAAATGTAAAAATTCAAAAAAATCTTTTAAACGTACTAAAGGGCGAATGCGAACTATCAGATATCTTAGTCAAAGTAAAAGATAATCTTATATTAATTCCAGGTGAAAGCGGTGATGATATATTTAAATTTAATGATCAGTTCGTGCTAGAAAAGTTTATCTCAGAAGCTAGCATACTAAACGGTATTGATTTTATGATAATAGATACCGGAGCTGGTATAGGAGCTAGTACTCAGGTGTTTTTAGAAGCGTGCGATGAGATTATAGTTGTGACGGTTCCTGATCCAGCTGCTATAACTGATGCTTACGCAACAATAAAAGTAACATCAAAGATGAAAAAAGATATATTTATGATATTAAATATGGTCAAAAATGAAAATGAAGCTATCAGAATATATGAAAATATAAAAAAAGTAGCCAAAACAAATATAAAAAGTGAACTAGATCTAGAACTACTAGGATATTTAGAAGCCGATAAACTGGTATCTAAAAGTATAAAACAAAGGACGCTTTTTAGCGATGATGTGCCACATATCAGTCCTAGTATACAACTCAAAAAAGCTGCTAGTAGGCTGCTTTATAAGTTGGAACGAAAAGTGCTTGACGATAAAGAAGATAGAAGCTTTGGTGGATTTTTTAAACGTCTTGTAGAACAATTTTAATTAAGGTAATTATGTGAGAGCAGAAAACTTTATAGCTTTTTTCACTGTTTGTGGATTTTTCATAGGTCTTATGTTTGTAGTTGTAAAAACTAATGAACCTATGGAGCTTATTTTATATACTTTACTAATTACATTTTTCTTCTATTTGGTTATTCATATAGTTATCATGAACTATGTTGATGCAAATAGAATAGGTCGAAGGTATTTCAACAAAGACAGGTATGAAGAAGTAAATGACTATCTAATAGCGGAATTAGCTTTAAGGGAAAAGAAACTAGAAGGTGCGATACAAAAAACAAATGAAAACATCATACTAAAAAAATCAGGTAAAAAACATGAACGAGTTAAAGCAAAAGCAGCTTGACGCTTATCAAAAAGAGATAAAAAAAAGCCAAGATGAACTCGTTTTATCATATATGCCTGCTCTTAGAGCTATGGCTTTTAGACTTAAATCCAGACTTCCTAGCTCCATAGAAGTAAATGATCTAATAAGCGTAGGCGCTACTGCTATGGTAAAACTATCAAGAACATACGATAAAGAGCAGAACGATAGCTTCTGGGGATATGTAAAACAAAGAGTTTATGGTTCTATGATCGATTATTTAAGAGGTCTTGATTTTCTTAGTAGAGGAAATAGAAAACTAGTAAAAGATATAGACAACGCTATAAACGAGTATTTTAATAAATTTGAGTGCGAACCTGACGATGCTTATTTAGCAAAGATTTTAGGTGAAGATGAAGCAAAGATAAGAGAGGCTAGAAATCTTAGTGATGTATCCGCTACATTCCCCATAGATGAACAATCTCAGCTTCTTAGCGAATCAGATACCGAAAGCAAAATAGAAAAAGACGAACTCATACAAAAGATCACGGACGTTTTAAACGAATTTGGCGAACGAGAACAGATGATAATACAACTTTACTACTATGAGGAACTAAGTTTAAAAGAGATTAGCGATATTTTAGGTATTACCGAATCTAGAATTAGTCAAATTCATAAAAGACTCATTACAAAAATTAGAGAAAGGCTAGGCTTTTAATGGCAGATATTTTAAGTCAAGAAGAGATTGATGCCCTACTTCAAGTCGTAGATGAAGACGGCGATGCGGCAGTAGTAGATACTACTCCGCACCCAGAAGATCAAAAACAAGTAGTAATCTATGACTTCAAAAGACCTAACCGTGTCAGCAAAGAACAACTAAGAGCTATCAAAGGAATTCACGATAAGTTAGCTAGAAATTTGGCTTCTCAAATTTCTAGTATAATGAGAAGTATAGTAGAAATTAGACTTCACTCGGTTGATCAAATGACTTATGGAGAGTTTTTGATGAGCTTGCCAAGTCCGACTAGTTTCAACGTATTTTCAATAAAACCACTTGATGGAAATTGTGTTTTGGAGATAAATCCAAGTATTGCTTTTCCTATGATAGATCGTCTTTTAGGCGGAAACGGGGACGGTTTTGAAAGCAATAGAGAGTTGACCGATATCGAGATAAACCTACTTGATGCGATACTTCGCATAATGATGCAACGCTTAAAAGAGAGTTGGTCGATGATAACTGATATGTATCCAAACGTAGAAGCCAAAGAATCTAGCCCGAACGTCGTACAAATCGTAAGTCAAAATGAGATTGTCATTATGGTTGTTATGGAGATTATAATCGGAAACTCTAGCGGTATGATAAATATATGTTATCCAGTTATTTATCTTGAACCAATCCTTAGTCGCCTTGCAAACCGTGATATAATGCTAGGAGAAACAAGCGCCAAAAAAAGTAGAAACAAAGAGCTAAAAACATTGATAGGGCGCGCTGAAGTTCTTTATGAAGCTATACTTGGAAGAACCGTTATAAGTGTAAACGAGTTTTTAAATTTACAAGAAGGTGATATACTAAGGCTCGATAAAAGCGCTGATGACAAAGCTATAGTTTGTATAGATAAAAAAGATGTATTTTTAGCTCAAATCGGACTTCATAGATTTAGAAAATCTATAAAAATAGAAGAGCTTATAAAAACAGATAAAGATGAAATAAAAAATATCTTAGAACAGTATGAAGAAGAGCGCAAAGCAAAGCTTATGGCATATCAAGAAGAAACTGAAGAAACAGAGGAAGAAGAGGACGATGAATAGATTTTTAGATATATTTAAAAATGAATGCAAAGCCACTATAGAAGGACTTACAGGAAACTCACCGGCAATAGGTGAAACAGCTGAGTTTGACGCTGCGACTCAAAACGGTATTCAAACGCCTATAGTAGTAGCAAATATCAACGTCAGCGGAGATATAAACGGCAAGATAATCTTCATAGCTACTCCACTTCTAATAACTGCCATAAATGATCTTATGTTAGGTGAAGAAGAACCTACTAAAAACTTAAATATAGGCGACGATGAACTAGATGCTAGCAAAGAGATATTTTCTAATATTTTAAGTGCAATTTCTACTAGTTTAACGGCTGCTAAAGATATGCCAAAACTAAGCTTTGAAATTCAAAAAGTAGTCTACCTAGATGAAAATCAAATTCTAGATTTAAGTTCATATGAAAAACTATTTTTATGTCCCGTTACAATGGGTGATATAAATGAACATATCGGCTTAGTTATTGATTTTGCATTCAACAAATACTTCAATAAATCAGATGAAAAACATACAAAAGAGATACCGCATCTAAAAGCAGATATAACAGAAGAAATAAAAAATATCGGTCTTATCATGGATGTGAGACTCCCTATAAGAGTTAGAATAGGATCTAAAAAAATGCTACTAAAAGATGTTTTATCTATGGATATAGGATCGGTTATAGAGCTAAATCAACTAGCAAATGATCCTTTAGAGGTGCTGATAGGAGATAAGCAAGTCGCTCTTGGTGAAGTTGTTATAGTAGATGGAAACTTTGGAGTTCAGATCACTGAGATAGGAACTAAAAAAGAGAGACTAGAGCAATTAAAATAGTTCCTAAATTTAATAAATTTATTAATCCGATATAATAGAAATCGCACTAAATATATTTAAATTTAAAGACTATTACAGCTGCTCGTTCAAATCAAAAAACGTATCTCTATGTATATTTTCAAACGCAGCTTGTAAGCTGGTAAATAGTTTTGGATTTTCTTTTTCAAGCCCTGCTAAAAGCTGTTTTGTTTCATGCCTTGCATGAGGCATTTTCACGTCAAATCTCATTGCGGGACACGCTTCATCGCCTATCACAAAAAGATTGTTTTTAGTAGCATTATCTCTAAGCTGACGCTCTCTAACATTTATGAGAGGTCGTATCAGCACTAGTCCGTTTTTTGCTCTGTATTTTGGAGCAAGCGTTCTTAAAGCGCCGTTATAAGTAAAATTCATAAAAAAACTCTCTGCCGCATCATCAAGATGATGAGCGATCGCTAGTTTATTAAAACCGTGTTCAAGCGCATAAGTATAAAGATATCCGCGTCTCATACGACTAAAAAAGCTACAGAAACTCGAATTTTTCCTGATTTTATCTTTGCTTATTTCAAATATAGAGCTATCGATAACGCTATGTTTTATGCCATGTTTCTCGCAATGAGCAGTTAAATATGCATAGTCCTCACCCATACCATAACTAAGCGTTACGGCTTCAAACTCAAATTTATCGGGAGTAACGTTTTGAAAATGCTTTAGTATATGAGCTAAAGCCAAGCTATCTTTACCGCCGCTTAGCCCAAGAAGTATTTTATCGTTTTTCTCAAACATCTTATATTTGGCGTTTGTTTGACCTACTTGACGAATGAGTTTTTTACTCAGATCTATCATAAATACTCAACCATATCAAGTACGAATTTAGCAGACGTATTTGCAACTTCTACTACAAACTTATCAAAGTCGATCTCAGCACCGCCGCCTGCTTCATCGCTTATGGCTCTCATCAAAAAATATGGGATATCAAGAGTAGCGCATACTTGACCCACGCTAGCACCTTCCATCTCCACGGCATCAGCATCAAAAGTAGATTTGATCCACTCTTTTTTTATAGGATCACATATAAATTGGTCTCCGCTAGCTATAACTCCACTAACAAGATTTACGCCGTTGTTAGCAGCAACTTTTTTTGCTATATTATTTAGTTTTTCATCTGTTTTTTCATACACGTTTATACCAGGAACATAACCGTAAGGATGACCAAACGCGCTTATATCGAGATCATGCTGAACAGTACTTGTAGCATAAAGGATATCGCCTATCTTTAATTTTTCATTTAATGCTCCGGAAACTCCTGTAAATAACAGTATTTCACAACCGAATTTTTCAATCATCAAAGTAGCAGTCAAGGTAGAGTTTACTTTACCTATCTTTGAATAAGCAATAACAAGCTCGTGATTTTTATATTTAGCTAGATAAAACTCGTTTTTGCCATATTTTAGTGTTTCGTAATTTTGCAGCTTATTTAAAAGCAGAGCGATCTCTTCAGGCATAGCGCCAAGAATTGCTATTTTCATGCCAACTCCTTCAAACTCTCTTCTAAAGAGCTTAAATTTGAAATGCTATAAGTAGGTTTTGATGTTATTTTTTTGTTTAGTCCTTTTAGTACGCTAGAACCAAACTCTATAAAACAATCAACATCGTTTTCATAGTTTTTAATACTTTGTTTATACAAAACAGGTTTTACTAGCTGAAGTTTTAGGAGCTCCAAAGCTTCAGTTTTACTAGTATAAACTTTAGCTGTAACATTTGATATAACAGGAGAAAACTCATCTTTTATAATAGATTTAAGCTCATCATAAAGTTTAATACTAGCACTATCAAGAAGCGGACAGTGACTAGCTACGCTCATATCTAAAAGCATAGCTCTTTTAGCACCGGCTTCTTTAAATACTGGCTCAAGCTCTATAAGATCGCTTTTTACTCCGGCTACGACTATTTGTCCATCGCAGTTATAATTTGCAGCCCAAACGCTTTTTGATGATTTTTCGCAAATACCTTTTACGATATCATCATTTAAACCGAGGATAACCATCATTCCGGCATTTTTACCTTGACAAGCTTCGCTCATAAATTTACCTCTTAGATGAACAAGGTTTATAGCATTTAGCATATCAAAACCGCCGCTAACGCTAATAGCAGAAAACTCGCCCAGCGAGTGACCGAATGTAAATTTAGCATTGATATCGATATTTTCTTTGAAAGCAAGAAAACACATAAAAGAATTTAAAACAATAGCAGGCTGAGTAAATTCAGATATACTTAAGCGATCATTTTCTTTAAACATAAGTTCTTTGAAATCAATCTTACAAAAATCACTAGCGCTATCTAAAAGATCTTTTGCGGCTTTGAAATTTTCATAAATTTCAGCCCCCATACCAAAATTTTGAGAGCCTTGACCGGGAAATAAAAAGGCAACATCGCTCATCATATATACTCTTAATGATGATGTTTTCCGCAGCATCCGCCGCCATGCTCATCATGATGACCTCCACCACAACATCCTTCGCCATCGTGATCATGATGATGACTTCCTCCGCCACAACCGCAAACGTGAGGCATAACAACTACGCCAGTTAGCTCTTCATCTGCATCAGCGTCTCTATTTTCAGTAATTTTTACATTAAACTCAAGGTCTTTACCGGCATATGGATGATTAAAATCCACAGTAACATCATTATCGCTGATTGATTTTACAGTAACTCTAACAGTGCTTCCGTCTTCGCCCTCGCCAAAGAGCTCCATACCTTCATTTAACTCTATTCCTGCAAATTGTTCTTTTGGAAGTACTTGAAGAGCGCTATCATCATATTCACCTAAACCTTCGCTAGCAGGTATGCGTACGGTAGCATTTTCGCCTAATTTAAGATTTATAACTCCGTTTTCCAAAGCTTCTAAAACTTGATTTTTCCCTGTAACAAATGCGATTTCTTGTGCATCTATATTTGACTCCAAAAGCTCACCTGTTTTTGCATCTTTAAGCTCATAAAACATTTTTATTACTTTTGACATTATTTTCTCCTAAGGTTGAATTATTTACGTACCGGTGAAGCTTTTGCTTCTTTACTATCTGGATATGCTTGTCTCAATGCATTATAAAATTTATTAGCATTTTTTGTATCGCCTATTTTATCAAAACTAATTGCGGTATGATACAAAAGTTTTGGCATATAAGTGCCTTTCTGACTCAGTTCAACACTTTTTTGGTAGTACGGTATAGCATCTTTATAGTTTTTATTTGCGTATTCTATCTCGCCAAGCATAAAATTTGAATAAGCAGGTTTATGCTTTTTCTTTACTAAAAAAGCATATGCTTCACTAGCTTTTAAATACTCTTTATTATTATAAGAAGTATCGGCGTCTTTTAAGACATCTGCGAGATTCATATCATCAAATTTAGTTACCGATTTCGTATCTTCGATCTTGTTATCTTTTATAGTGGAACTACTATTTTTTTCCGCTGCTTGATTTGCAACTACCGAATCTATCAATGCGCTTAGCTCAGATATGGCTTTAGTTATTTTTTTATAATTTTCATCTTGTATAGTTTTATTTTGTTTTACTATACTTTTTAACTCTGTAATCTCTTTTGTAAGATTTAGATCTATAGAATTTACTCTGTTTTCTAGATCGGTGGCTCTGTTTTCTAGTTTTAAATTTGTCTGATTTAAGCCATCTAAGATACTTCTTAAGCCTTCGATATTCTCTTGTGCTACATTTATATCAGACTGAACTGAGCCGATATTTTGGTTTAATTTTTCAACTTTTTCTTTGTTTTTTAGTAGAATCTTTTCATTATCTGTAAGTCCATACGGATTATCTTGATTTAAATTACCTGCATCAAATACTGAAATTTCAGCGAATAAAGAAGATGCAGCCCATAAAAAGGCTGCTATAAAAAGATCTCTTCTCATAAATTATGGAAGAATTTTGAACTCATCACGACGATTTTGAGCGTCGCAAGCTTTTGTTCTTTCAGTACATACAGGTTTGCTCTCGCCATTGCTTGTAATCTCGATTCTATCTGCACTTACGCCTTGAGCTACTAAAGCATCTTTAGCAGTTTTAGCTCTTTTTACGCCTAGAGCGTAGTTATACTCATCACTACCCCACTCGTCACAGTTTCCTTCAACCATAATTCTTAGGCTATCTGCACCATTTTGGTTAAATAATGAAGCATTTGTACCAACAACACCTTGCATATCAGGGCGTATATTAAATTTATCAAAATCAAAATAAACATTTTTAACTTGGCTTTGAATTTGATTCATTAGAGCATTTAATCTCTCTGCATCGCTCATTGTGTCAGTATTTGACATACCATTATTGTTTGACATTTTGTTTGCATCTGCATTCATATCTACTTCTGGTGATTTTGAACTACAACCAGCTATGAATAAAGCAGCAGCAACAGCTGAAACTAAAACTAAATTTTTCATTTCCTACCTTTGAATAAAAATTTTGTCGCAATTATATCATATTTTACAATTTTTGCGTCATTTAAATTTAAAAAATTCCAAAAAAATTACCAATCTATTGATTGCAATTTACCTATTCTTAATGGAAATTGGAAGCTCTTATTTTCATTAACACGGATTATGCCTACGGCACTCTCGTTGCCAGCATTTTTAATAAATACAATGCTTCCTCCATCACTTGAAAACCTAGGATAAGTATTTACTCCTCCTGATGTAAGCTGTCTTATATAGTCACTTTTTGTAGAGATTAGATATAGATTAAATGTTTTAGCAGAGTAATCGCCAACGCTCTCTCTACTTGAATAAACAACGTAATTTTGATATGTACTTACGGAGTTATTATTTTTACCGTGAAATACCATTTGTTCTACTGCACCACCATTGATACTAGTTGCAAATATATTTGGATAACCTAATCTATCGCTTACAAATACAACTCTTGTATCATTATCTACAAAATTTCCATTAACATCAATACCTTTAAAATCAGTTATTCTACTCTTTTTTTTAGTTGTAGTATCATAAATATAGATATCGCTTTGATCGTCTGGCGCCATAGTTAGTAAAACTTTAGTTCCATCGCTGCTAACATCAGATGCGACTAACATACCTCCGCTTTGCGTAATTTTAGTTTTTTTACCAGTAGCTAAATCATATTTATACAAAGTAGGAACTAAATTTATATACGTTGTATAGTAAAATGCACTTTGATCTTTGTTTGCCCATTTAGGAAATATATTTAACCCGCCGCTAAGAATTACTTTTTGATATGTTAAAGTATAATCGGCAACTATAATATTACTTTTGCCAGGAGATGTGTATTGTGAAATTATAATAGATTTATCCATCCAATCAATAGGAGATAAATTTAAATTTCTAGCTATCGTAGCAATGCTTTTATGTGCTAAAAACGGGAATTTGGCAAGTTCTGCTTGACTAAAAGTACCTTCAAATCTCACACTGCCGTTTTTCGCATTTAACAACTTAACTTTTAGAGTTAATCCATTTCCCTCTACCCCAAGAGCGTATCTTAGTATAAGTTCTGGATTTTTGTCATTAGCTAAATTTGTTCTGAAATCTCCATCATAACTACTAGTATAATAATCTTCAATTACTTCAAAAGATGAACCTACTTTTAAATCTCCTATCATTAGCTTAAAAAATCTATTTTTAAGTGTGTTATTAGCAAAGTTCGTAGTCGCATCTTGAACTACTATTCTAGGTAAAACTAATCCTTTGTTAACGACCTCTATAGTCGCATCCGCCGCACTAAGCCCTATACAAAAGGCAATTAGCAAAAACAATTTTCTCATTGTATCTCCGTATCAATTTGATCTCTTAATGTTAAAGCAACAGAAGTTGTAGTATTTGTAGGAGGCGTAGGAAACTGAGTCTCTTTAAGTCTCTCTAAAAATTCTTTTACCTTGCTGTTAAATTCCTTGTTGTACGACAAGGAGATGATATTGTAACTAAACTTTCCAAATTTATCTATGAAAATTTGAACCTTAGCATCGTTATTTGTATCAGCTTTGTATGATACCCATTTTCTTTGAATAATTTCTGTAATATCACCCATAAATTTATTATATTCTCCAGTCATGCCGGCCGGAGGTGCTTTTGCAGTGATATCTTTTTGTAAAGCATTTAATATATCAGTAGCACTTTTTGATGATGAACTTGTTTTTTTATCGCTCTTTTTATTGCTTTGAACAGCTTGTTCTTTTGGTTTTGGGGTTGGTTGTTCTACTTTTACATCGCTAAAAAGCTCATTTAAATTTACGCTAGGAGCGGGTTTTGGATCTAATACAGGAGTTGGTTTTGGCTCCTCTACTGGTTTTGGATTCTGCTTATTTGTAGTTTTTGTTACTTCTTCTTGCTCTTTTTCTTCTGTTAACTTAGCTTCTATTTTTTCTTCTGCTTTTTTTGGAGCGGTTATAGTATCTGCAACCTCGGTTTGCACTACAAATACATCCATAAAAGCATCTTGCTGATTTGTATATTTTTTTGGGTCTTCTGCTGTATAAATTTTATAAAATAAAGATATAATTATACAAACATA
>OODU01003459.1_pt1 | contig 11917 bp, 8 predicted proteins | sample 1671171 | NCBI WGS metagenome assembly OODU01 (sample SAMN06348129, study PRJEB24527) | human gut metagenome | biome: human gut; feature: ankylosing spondylitis patient; material: feces | host: Homo sapiens | place: China | collected 2015-10
CAGAATTGCTTACTTAATTGAAGAGCAGCAGGTGAATCCATGGAATATCCTTGCAATTACATTTACGAATAAAGCAGCCGGAGAGATGAGGGAACGTGTCGACAAATTGGTTGGATACGGATCAGAGAGTATATGGGTAAGCACCTTCCATTCCATGTGCGTGCGTATCTTAAGACGCCATATCGATCTGCTCGGATATGATACCAACTTTACAATCTACGACAGTGACGATCAAAAGACACTGATGCGTGAGGTCTGTAAGCTTCTGCAGGTAGATACGAAGATGTTCCGGGAAAGGGCACTGTTGTCAGAGATTTCCAAAGCAAAGGATGAACTGGTGACACCACAGGAATACCGTATGCGTGCGGAAGGAGATTACAGCCGGAAAAAAATTGCAGAAGTATATGAAGAATATGAAAAACAGCTCCGATCAAATAATGCATTGGATTTTGATGATCTGTTGTTTAAGACTGTACAGCTTTTCCAGACACAGAAAGATGTACTGGAATATTATCAGGAGCGTTTCCGTTATATCATGGTAGATGAGTATCAGGATACAAATACAGTACAGTTCGAACTGATCCGTCTGCTGGCATCCAAGTACCGTAATCTGTGTGTGGTTGGAGACGATGACCAGTCCATATATAAGTTCCGCGGCGCGAATATTAAGAACATCCTGGATTTTGAACATGTGTTTGATGATACTAAAGTGATCAAGCTGGAGCAGAATTACCGTTCTACCGGCAATATCCTGAATGCAGCCAATGCCGTGATCCGGAACAATCAGGGAAGAAAAGACAAGACGCTCTGGACAGAGAATGAAGATGGAGATATGATCCAGTTACGTCAGTTTGATTCTGCTTATGAAGAGGCAGAATATGTAGTCGGTGACATCAGACGTCATGTCAATAAAGAACTCTGCAGCTACAAAGATAATGCAGTTCTTTACCGTACCAATGCACAGTCCCGTATGTTCGAGGAACGTTTTGTCCGTGACAGTATTCCATATAAAGTCATCGGTGGTGTGAACTTCTATGCGAGACGCGAGATCAAGGATCTTCTTGCGTATCTGAAGACGATTGATAACGGAAGAGATGATCTGGCTGTCAGACGTATTGTAAATGTTCCAAAACGAGGTATCGGACTGACCAGTATCAACCGTGTGCAGGAATATGCATCAACCAGAGAATGCAGCTTCTATGATGCACTTCGTGCCGTAGACCTGATCCCGAACATCGGAAGAGGACAGGCAAAACTGGAATCGTTCGTTGCAATGATCGAGCATTTTAAGAATGATACAGAAGACATGAGTGTATTGGAACTGTTGGAGGAAGTTATCAAAGAAACTGGTTATATCGATGCGCTGATCCACGAATGTGAGAGTGAAGAGGCAACATCAAGAATTGAAAATATAGACGAACTCCGCAATAAGATCGCTGCTTATGAAGAAAGCTGTGCGCTACAGAATGAAGCACCGACACTTGGAGGATTTCTTGAGGATGTAGCTTTGGTAGCAGATATCGACAGTCTGGATGAAAGTACGGATTATGTCGTATTGATGACATTACATAGTGCAAAAGGTCTGGAATTCCCACATGTATATCTGGCAGGAATGGAAGACGGGCTGTTTCCGAGCTATATGACGATCACAGCAGACGACCCGGCAGAACTGGAAGAAGAAAGACGATTATGTTATGTAGGAATCACAAGAGCAGAGAAAGATCTGACACTGACCTGTGCAAGAAAACGTATGGTACATGGGGAGACACAGTATAAGAAGATGTCCCGTTTCTTAAAAGAAATCCCATTGGAACTTCTGGAGACAGGACCATCAGCAAAAAAAGAGAAGAAAGAAGAAAGTGAGCAGGTAAGGGTGAAGACCTCTTTCATGCAGGCGAAAGAAACATTTAAGACGAAGGCATTTACCGCACCAAAGCCGGTACAGCAGTTCGGGACACCAAAAGGCGGGAAGCTTCCTTACGGAGTGGGAGACCGTGTCAGACATATCAAATTCGGAGAAGGAACGGTAACTGCAATCATTGAAGGCGGACGTGATTATGAAGTAACAGTTCACTTCGACGGACCCGGAACGAAGAAGATGTTTGCCACATTTGCAAGACTTCAGAAAGTATAACAATCCGGAATCTATCCGGGATACAGGAGAAAAATCTGAAAAATAAGTAGTCATACACTACGTAAAGTGTTATAATAAGTAAAGAATGATTTGCCGAAAGAGCAGAGGAAAGGACGTGGGAGCATGAGTAAAGTAGAAGATATTATTGCAGCATCCAAGCTTAGCGAACTGATGAATAAAAAAGAAGAGGACAAACACGGTAAGACCGTACTCTGGATTCTGGCAGTAGTCGGAGCTGTAGCTGCAGTTCTCCATAGGATCATTCAGCGCATACGCAACCTGGCGGTATACCGGCGCATAATATGAAAATTCCTTAGACAGGGACTTCAAAAACGTAGTCGCTGCATAAAATTTCCCGGATGCAAGCATCTCCTGATACTTCGCATTATAATCCTGCTTTTCTGATTCCGTAAGGAGCGTACCGGAAACGGCCGGATTTTCCGGCTGTTTTTCCTGGACAGATTCTGCTGCGGTTTCTTCTATGAATTCTTCTGCGGCTTCCTCTGCAGCCTCTTCTACAGCTTCTTCTGCAGCTTCCTCTGTGACTTCTTCTACAGCTTCTTCTGCGGTTTCCTCTGTGACTTCTTCTACAGCTTCTTCTGCGGCTTCCTCTGTGACTTCTTCTACAGCTTCTTCTGCAGCTTCCTTTGTGGCCTCTTCTACAACGTCTTCTGCAGCTTCCTCTGTAGTCTCTTCTATAGCTTCTTCTGCATTTTCTCCAGAAACTGCAGTCTCCATTGTAATTTCTTCATATTCCGGAATTTCTTCTGTTTTTTCTTCTACGTTTTTCTCTGCTTCAGTCTCCTGGATTTCTTCTTTCTGGACTGTCTCATCAATAGTTTCCCCGTATTCTGCTGTATCTGTCACATCTGCCTGCGCTGAGGTTTCCGGCTCCTCTGCGCATTCCAAAGTTTCCGGTTCATCTGCAGGCTCTGCTGTATCTTCGTCAGGAGGCAAGATTTCCAGTAAAGCTCCTGTAGAAGCGTCAAATATTCCTTTTTCGCCATATACACTGTAGCCCACCCAGACCTCAGGTGTTATGATACCAGCAACCCACTTCACCATCTGAAATGCCAGTTTCTTGTCCGGTTCCACGACAATGAGGTAGTCCGGCTTATGTTTTTCATACAGATTTGCAAGTTTTTCCTGTGCCCGCTGAAATTCTTCCGGATTTTCCGACACGATGCCAAAATATGCAAGCTTTAAGGAACCCATTACATCCGGCAGGATCAAAGTGAAGAAATCTGTGGATAAACAGATGGTTCTTCTCCAGAAAGTATAGTCTCTGTCAACCTGCAATGTTTTTTCATAACATTCACAGCATAAAAGCCGTGTCATTGCAGCATTGGCAGTATCTTCAATGGTTTCTCCATCATCCGGTAAAGGCTTTCTCACATAGGGACTGTGCTGCTGAAGGAAATTAAAGGACTCTTTTGACGAAAAAGCCTTATCTCCTCTTTCAGAAAGCGTAAAAAACTCTCCCATTCCTTCCACGGAATATTTTTTCAGATAGCCAAGCTGGTACAGCTTATCGGTCACAAGATCATAATAACCAGCTTTCCGGTTATAGTACACCGCAATGGATTTCTTCGAATAGGCACATCCGTCCAATGCTTCCACCATACAGATGATTTTTTCCTTGCAGGATTGCTTGCCGATCTCATTTTTAAATTTGCTTGTACCGAACTTATCGGCAGCCTTTGGAGCCGTCTGTACAGAAAGCAGCTCCGTCTGCTCCCTGTGGCACAATGCTGATGCATCTTCTACGCCAAGCTCTTCCCAGATGTTCGCAGCCAAGATGCTTGTATTCTCCTCCGCAACGGTATCTGCGATTTCCTTCTCGCCGGTGTCTGCGTTACCAATTGCACTCTCCTCACCTGAATTTTGAAGCTTTTCCGGCTCCAGGGCTGCTGCTTCCGGCATGGACGGAGTCTCTGCTTCTGCCGTACTGCACAGTTCTTCCTGTGAGCTGGTAATCTTCCCGCGTCCGATTCCAGAGAAAATGGCTTCCTCGTAGAAGCCAGCCAACTGATACATCAGGGAAAACTTTTTGCGATCATCTGTTTCCTCCAATGTATTTTTTAACAGGATATACGGCTCTAACGTCTGCTGGAATTCTTCCTCTGACTCTGCCGATTCCAGATCCAAAAGTGCCAGCTGCATTTTTTTGCGGTCCAGCAGCTTCTCTATCGCCTCTTCCTCCGAATGCAGGGACATGAAAAAGCTTACTACCTGCAGATATTTATTTTTTAATTTCTGTTTTTTCTGGTATTCTTCCAGGATCCTTTCAAGCTCTGCTGTCTGCTCCGGTAATTCCCCAAGCTTTAAAGAAGCAAACTGCGTTTTCAGTTCTGTCTGAATCTGGTTTATCTCATAAAGGCAATCCGCTATTTTCTTGCACATTCCTTCCGGCAGCAGTCTGCCAGCACGGATTTTCTCATTTATTTGGGATAGATCCGGCACCAATGCGTCTGTCAGATGCTGCAGCTTTTCCAGATCACACTTCAGGCCTTCTACAGAATTTGTCTTTTGCATGCTCTACCTTCCCCTTCTGTTTTATTAGAATCATTATACCCTTCTGTCCGGGCATCGTCAACAAACATGGCCGGCGCAAAAAAAGAAAAGGAATTTCTTTTTCAGAGCGGCATCAAAATGACCTGACACCATGAAAAAGAAATTCCATTTCATGTTTTCGTGTATTACAACGGCAATTGAACCGCCTAAGATTCACGCTCACTATCCTAACTATATGAGGACAGATCCAATTCCGCACCACAGGCGCAGGTTACCGTTCTGGAAATCCCCATGCTATTCGGCACAAAATAGTATCCATATCCTCCGCCAAACGCGCCAAAGCTCTGGCAGCCTCCGGCCGTGCGCTATCTGCATTTATGCTCCCGCTGCCATTTGGCGATCTTTAAGGCATCGTCCTTCAAGAATCTTTTCACCTCTTTTGCGTGATTGGTCTCCTGTGTAAAGACAATTGATTAACTGTCTCATAATCGGTTTCCTCCCTTTGCTTTTTCTATTATACACGCTTATGTTGTAAATAGCAGTCAGCCGCTAGTTGAATGAATTGACAGGGTATAAATTTCAAGAGGCTGCCTCATCACGAAGCAGCCTCTCTTCTTATGCGATTATTATTTTTCTTGCCTAACCTTTTTTCCAACTTAAAAACCGGATGCTTTCTTCTCCATTTCTGCATCCAGAACCGCTCTTAATTCCTCTGCAGTGCCAACACGGGCACCCTCAAAGCGACCGTTATTACCGTTGATCTCATTCAGCCACTTCACGCCAAGGCCGCCTGCTTCCTCCCAGCGGTGGAGATTCGGCGTATGGTCATCAATAAGGATATCTGCCGTGCTGAGCTTCCGATGCAGCATAGCTTCGATGAACTCCGCCTTGTTTTTCCCATACGGCACGAACAGGCAATGCGCTGAATCAATCTCCGGAAGATACTTGTCCAGCCACTTTTTCTTTTCCAGAAGTGCTCTGGTGTCCGTATAATACGAGGACAGAATATAAATGTTCTCACCAGCCTTCATTGCATCTCGCATGAAATCCAGCAACTCCACTTCCGGCTCCAAATCAGCATAATATCCCGGCTTTCTGGTTTCCTCAACCGGCACATCGCGCCACTTGGCAATCGTGCCATCCATATCAAAATAAACCCGCATCTCACTCTTTAATTTCATTTTCTCTGCTCCTATCTGTTCAAAATCATAACAGATTCTGTGTAAAGTCGCAAGAGATTATCCCAATATCCGCATGTTTTTTTCCAAAATGCGAACTGTTAGTATACCACATATAGTAATTTCTATTATCATATCGCAATATATGGTTTATTCTCACTTCAAATACGAACGGTTCCTATATCTTTTTCTTTTCGGCAATAGTATAGTGAACTACATCGGCAATTGAATTATTTGACTCCTCGATGGGCATTGCTTCTATACCAGTTATTCAGCCTGTTAAGTTTTTTGTCACGATGTGACCATCTTCATAAAATACACTTACGCTTTTTTGTAATTCGCCACTACACCCAGCAGTTTTTTCTCATCAATCGGCTTGGAAATATGCCCGTTCATGCCTGCTTCCTCCGTTTTCTTTCTGTCCTCCGTGAAGGCATTTGCTGTAACAGCAATGATGGGAATGTTCTGTGCATCCTTTCTGGCCAGACTGCGAATCGTTCTGGTGGCCTCTATGCCATCCATAACTGGCATCATGATATCCATAAGGATTACATCATAGTAGCTCTCTCTTGCGCTGCTGAAGATTTCCACTGCCTGCTTTCCGTCTGCTGCAGTCTCGACTTCTGCCCCGGCCTCTTCTAAGACGCACTGTGTAATTTCACGGTTCAGATCATTATCTTCCACCACAAGCAAGTGCATCCCCTGAAGATCTCCGCTCTTATCATCTTTTTCTTCCTGCCCCTTCGGTGAAACACCAATTTCAAACGGCAACGTAACAGTAAAGGTTGTCCCCTTCCCCAGAACACTATCCACCTGAATGGTGCCTTGCATTGCATCTACAAGTTCATGGACAATTGCCATTCCAAGACCGGTTCCCTTATACTTTGTGCGTGCTGTTTTATGTTCCTGCGTAAAAGGTTTATACAGGTCATTCTCGATAAAGTCCCGACTCATTCCGATACCATCGTCCTGCACCTTTATCTCTAAAACAGTACTATTTTCGCTGTTTCCATCTATTTCCGAAACGATTGTCTGTACATGTCCGTTCTCTTTAGAATATTTGATTGCATTGCTGAGGAGATTGAGCAGTATTCTGCGAAAATGCATCACACTTCCGATGAGGAAGCGATGCTGAACCTGGTCATCCCGGATGATTAAATCTATGTTTCCCTCCTGCAGCTTACCTGTCACAATTGCCTGCACATTCTCTAACTCCTCGTCCAGAGAAAAAGCAACATGCTCCAATTCAATTTCTCTGCTTTCCAGTTTGCTCATATCCAGAACATCATTGAGCATGGACTGAAGATGACCGGATGCAATATCTATATTATCCAAACATTCCTTAATACGCTGTGGATTCGTAATATTCTTTCGAATGATCCCTGACATTCCCACGATTCCATTTAACGGTGTTCGAACATCATGAGACATATGGGAAAGAAAGTCAGACTTTGCACGATTGGCACGCTCTGCCTTTACGTTAGAATCTTCCAGATTTTTCTGGTAAACCAGGAGTTCTTTAATATGCCGCTCCTGACTGCTTGCATACATCCGAAACACTGCGGAGATAATCAAAAGCAGAATAACTGACATGACTGAAATAATATAGAACGCCTGATTATTTTCAAACACATAATCGAGAGAGTGATTTCGTGTGAAATCTATAATCCATTTCGTTTTCAGCTTGTACAGTGTTCCATCCTCAGCCATGGCCTGCAGGGCTGTATTCAGCTTGGCCTGCAGTTCCGGATTGGTATCCTTTACGGCGATTGACGGAAAGCTCTTCATAATGGATGCGCCCCTTACCAAATCCAGATTGCTGTTTTCAATGATTTTTTCTCCGACTGCACTATGGCAGATGGCAAAATCAACCTCTCCGTTTTCCACAGCCTGAAGGATTTCCGTGTTTGTATTGTACTCCACATATTCACATTGCAAATCAAAAAGTCCTATGATTACGGAGCGTGCCATAATGGAAACCCGTTTACCAGAAAGCGCAGCAGCACTTAGTGCCTTTTGTTTGCCAAACATACACAATTCATCTGATGCCATTGGAATCGTATGCAGCGTCCCTTTCATGTTGGAGAATATTTCCAGCCCAAGAAGGACATCTGCCTCTCCGCTTTCCAATTTCGCTCTACAGCCAAGCCAATTGTCTGTCAGAAACACTGGTTTCATTTCCAGTTGATTCGCAAGCTCTGTCATAATTTCAATATATAGCCCGGACAATTCGCCCTTGCTGTTGATATATGCGTTTGGGCAAAAATCATAGTCCGTAGCGATTCGCAACTCTGGGACATCTTTACCTGTATACTTGGCCGTTACTTCTACTTTCGGTTCTGGTGAAAAAACACCCATTTGAACAATTGTAAAGCCCACAATAATGGCAGTTACAATTGCGGTAATCACAAGCAACAGCCGATAGATCACCTTTGCTACATTATCTTTCATATGTGTTTTTAATATCTCCTTTGTATGAGATTCCTGATACCTATAAAATCACAAATATAGTATATCTTTCGTAGAAGTCACAGTCAATCTTTAACTTCTCAAAATTGCTTTTTCTTGCCGTTTCTCTTGCAGATGTCGGTTCAGAGCTTGACAAGAGAATCGTAGACGGCTCTGTTCATCGCATACGACTCTAACATATCACTGGCACACTCGATGGTGACGGCACGCTGGTCATTGGCATTGGATGAAGAACACCAGCTGCGGTTCTTTTCCTCCACGCAGAGAGAAATTCGGCCGTCTTTGCCAATGCCGTAATTGCAGCTTGCCTGTCTGGACGGACTGGTAAAGCATCCGCAGATGCTCTCAGCTGATAACTGACCGACCACGCAGTGTGGCGTGATGCGGTCGATACTGTGCGTACGCTGCCCGGAGTGGTTCGGACTGAGCTTGGTGTAGGACACCAGAGAACTGTTTGTATATCCCATTTTACTTATCCTCGCTTTCTGCTCTGTCATGGAGCTGCTATAATACGATTTTGATTTTCTCCGGCACAGGCAGGCCAAGATGAGCTGCGTTCTCCAGAAGGCTCACTCCCTCATTGGAGATGTAGAAGAAAATCACTGCAGTTCTCAGCACACTGCCTGTCCCGATCACCTGCACATCCAGCACATTGGCAATGCCCACGAGCAGGAAAATCAGCACCTTGCGGCAGATTCCCTTAAAGCCGACCTCGCTGGAGAGGTTCTTGTCCGCAACGGCACACATTACCCCGGTGATGTAATCAATCACCACAAAGGCAAGCAGTGCGTAAAGCAGACCATCACAGCCGCCAAGGAAGTAGCCAAGCCAACCTCCGACTGCCGCAAATACAAATTGAATCGTGTTCCAGAATTCTTTCATGATGTTGTTTCTCCTTTAAAAAAGCTCCTTGCACATTTTTTCAGTGCAAAGAGCCTAACTTTATTACAGATATATACTTCTATACCGTCCAGTGAATGGACGAGCCTCGTTCCGTGTTCTATGCTATCTTCGAATACGGAGGGTTTTATAATGAACGCATTAGAAAATGTATATAATATTGGTTACCTCGATGGCAGAAACCATGTGTTGGCACTTATCGTACTTTGGAGCAAAAAGAAAAAGCCCGAAACGATTCTTCATACGCTCTCTAATAAAATGTGATTTTCATGGTCTTATCTGCGGTCTTGATGACCGGAGATCCAAGGTTGTTGATAGTAGCAAGATACGGTGTAAACAGGTAGAGCTCGCGATACAAAGTGTATTCCGAATATCGGTACATCCACTCTCGGGCAGCATAGGTCTTATATCTGCTCATCTGATTTCGTCCCCATGCCACAGAACTTGTATCAGGTGTATCTCTGACATAGAGTTTGGGTTCGCCGTCCAGGAAATACCAACCATTAATCACGATGTCATCATCTACGATATAGGTCCAAATGCTTGACGAAAGCAGGCGCTTCCCGCTTGGCAATAAAATCCCGCGCATGCCGCATCTCGCACCTCGCGTAATTCTTCCGTACTGCCAACACGTGTACCCTCAAAGCGACCGTTATTGCCATTGATCTCGTTCAGCCACTTCACGCCAAGACCGCCCGCTTCCTCCCAGCGGTGCAAATTCGGCGTGTGATCATCAATGAGAATATCCGCCGTGCTGAGTTTCCGATGCAGCATGGCCTCGATGAATTATCCGCAACTCTATCACAGATGCCTTACACAAAATATGTGGGTTTGAAACGGATTATGAATTTATTACAAAGCGAAAAATGAAGGAGATTCAGAAACTGAGCAAACAGCCACCTGTAAAATCATAAAAAATTTTTCCAAACCATATCTGGTAGGAAAAAAGACTATATAGTAAAACGAAAAGGCACCGCCGAGAAAGCTATATAAAATGAGGCTTCCAGCGGTGTTTTTCAAATTTGGACTGTAAAAAACGAGACTGTATTCTATCATAGCAGAGAATGTCCAGGAGGGCAACCACAGCTAAAAAAGGTATTATTTTTTGCACATCATTTCCGCTAACATTGACAGCAGCTGTTCTACCTGGATCGGCTTTGCCATATGACCGTTCATTCCGGCTGCCATGGCATCTTTCTTATCTTCCTCAAATGCATTTGCCGTCATTGCAATGATCGGGATACATGCCTTCTCCCGATCCGGCAGCTGCCGGATTGCCCGTGCTGCCTCATAGCCATCCATTTCAGTCATCTGGATATCCATGAGGATCATATCATAGGTGCCCGCCGGCATTTTTATTATCATGTTGACACACTGAATACCATTCACCACGCGCTCTGTTTTCAGACCGGCACGCTTAAGGATTGCCTCTGCAATCTCCGCATTCAGATCATTATCCTCTGCTATAAGGATATTCCTGCCTTCCAGGATTTCCGTGCCTGTTTCAGGATTTTCGATCTTCCTGTTTTCATAAAAGCTTTCATCTGCTATTTTGTGTTTCAGCGTAACAGTAAAGGTACTGCCCTTTCCGAGTTCGCTCTCTACCTGTATTGTTCCACCAAGCAGGTCCACATATCTCTTTACAATGGACATTCCAAGTCCGGTTCCAGCAATTTTACTCCTTGTAGTGTTTTTCTCACGGGTAAAGGCTTCGAAAATCCTTGTCAGATAATCCTGACTCATACCGATTCCCGTATCGCTTACCCTGGTCCTCACAATCATGTATCCAGGCTCATCGCATGGCAGTTCCTCCAGGCTTACCGTAACAGAGCCACCGGAAGGAGTATATTTCATGGCATTACTCAGGATATTGACAAATATCTCTTTTACCTTGGTAACATCCGTCAGTACATGCTCATGCTCTACACTCACCGAGTAACGAAAAGCAATCTTCTTTTTCCTTGCTTCGGCATCAAAAACTGTAAACACAGACTGACGGATATCTTCAATCCGGCTATAGCTCTCATCAATCTCCATTTTCCCGCTCTCGATCCTGGCCATATCAAGTACATTATTTATGATGGACAGAAGAAGCTTTCCGGACTGCTGCAGTTTTTCCAGATGTTCTTTTGTTTCCGGCAGGTCCTTTTCTTTCAGCTCATCCTCCATAAGCTGTGCATAGCCCAGAATGACATTCATAGGAGTTCGGATGTCATGCGACATATTGTTAAGAAAACGGGTCTTTGCGAGACTGGCATCCTCTGCTTTTTTCAAAGCGATTTCCAGTTTGTCATTAAGCTTTTGTGTATCATTTGCCGCAAGCTTTGCAACAGCTTCTGCTTTCCTTGCCTTCCGTAAAAGTACGAGGATAATACTAATGATAGTGAGTACAAAAAATCCTGCCGTGACAAAAAAAGCAAACATATTGTCTTTTACAAAATCATAAAAAGTCACCTTATCTGCCGTACTATCATAAATAGCAAGTGCACTTGTAAGCATATCAGATGGCATGTCCTTCAAAGTTTTATTCAGTATCGACAAAAGAGTTCCCTCTCCATTTCTTACTGCAAAGCATGCCTCCATTGTTTTTGTAAGTGGAACACTCTTGAAATCTCGATTGTTATCATATACCATCGCCTGACTTGCTCCCATGAGAAAACAAGATCGGAAGAGCACACGTCTGAACTCCAGTCACACTTGAATCTCGTATGCCGTCTTCTGC
>OODU01003467.1_pt1 | contig 11891 bp, 5 predicted proteins | sample 1671171 | NCBI WGS metagenome assembly OODU01 (sample SAMN06348129, study PRJEB24527) | human gut metagenome | biome: human gut; feature: ankylosing spondylitis patient; material: feces | host: Homo sapiens | place: China | collected 2015-10
TTTTTATTCTATTTTTGAATCTGACTTTCATTGCCGTTCGGCAGGAAAATCCAACCAAATCAAATACCTGCACAGGCGGCTTGATGATCCGACAGAAATTCGCCATGTGGATGAAGTACTGAAACTTCTCCAGGTCATGACCGGTGATGAACGCTATTTGACAATATTTCAGAAAAAGAAGCACGTGAAATCGCCGAACTTCCAGAAACACTGAATGTATAATTTTTATCTCATATATTAAAAGAGCTGCCACTCCGGTGTTTTTTCACCTTTGTGGCAACTCTTTTAGACTACTCTTTTATTTCAGAATTGATACTCTCGACTCTGGTTTATTTTGTAATCTTTACGCTGTCTTTCTGACCTTTTTTCCTCAGAAGTTTCTTATAGCTGTTTAATTTCTTAGCTGGAACTTTAATCTTGCAGTTCTTATGGATACCCTTAAATGCATTTTTTCCAACGCTCTTCAGAGATTTGGATTTGATTGTAATAGTCTTCAGATTTTTAGCTCCGCTGAATGCATTTGCACCGATCTTTGTTACCTGACTTCCGATGACAACTTTCTTCAGTTTTTTGTTATTCTTAAATGCATTTTTAGCAATTCCGACTACTTTATATCTTCCGTCTGCCAGTTTCACACTCTTTGGTACGTTAAAGCTTGTATTGTTGGTTTTACGCGGTTTTACCAGAACTACTGTCTTTTTCTTTGCGTTTGTTACGCGATAGATACCTTTTCCTACCTTCGCTTCTGTTCCAACAGTTGGATTTTTAGAATCGGTTGAAGGAGTTTCCGGCTTTTTATCCGTTGACGGTGTCTCTGGCTGTTTATCGGTTGACGGTGTTTCTGACTCAGGTGCTTTTTTCTGAAGTTTAGCTGCTGCTGCCTGCAGATTTTCAAGTACCTTCTCTAAGTCTGCTTTCGTTGCCTTTTCATCTTTTGCTGCGTTTGTAGCTGCTTCCAGAGCTTTCTTATACTCTTTCCAAGATTCTGGTGTATAATCACTTTCCTTCTTGTCTTTTAAAGCAGTAAGTTCATCATTGATTTTTGTAATCAGTTCATCAATAACCTGCTGTTCGATAAATACCGTAACCTCACAGGAAGCACTGTGCTTTCCATCTTTAGTGGTTACTGTAATCACAGCGGTTCCGTTTGCAACTGCCTTTACATTTCCTTTTTCATCTACTGTAGCTACTTTGCTATCCGAAGTCGTAAATGTTACATTCTGGTTTGCACTATCCTCCGGATTTACTTTTACGTAGATTCTTTCTGTCTGATCTTTTTTGCTCAGGCTCATTTTCTGTTTATTGATCTGAATGCCTGTTGCTTCTTTACTTTCTTTTGAGAATACGAATTTATCAATTCTTGGTCCTTCTTTTTCTGTTCCTTCAAAAACTAAAGTGCCATGACCTTTTTTTGTTACATTAATGGTAAATTCTGCAGTATGTACCTGTGTTGCACCGGCTTCTCCATATACATCCAGACTTCCACTCTCTACATTAGTACCCTTCCATGAAAATACATTTGGATTTCCGCCTGCCTCTGTACGTCCACTCTGATAAGTAGCCTTCACTTTATACTGTCCTGCTGCCGGAGCATAGAAGTTCATGGAAATAGTATCTCCATTCATAAACCAGTCGACCACTTTTCCGCCACTTGCTTCAGATCGTTCCACTACATGTACATGGTTGGTAGAATCTCCATTTAACGGCTTCAGTGTAAAGTCCTCTGCCTCTACTTCTGTTTCTTCTCCTGCTGTTGGAAGAACCATTCCTGTGCTGCCTGTTGAAACAAGTTCATTCTTAGCTTTTACAAGTGTATTCAGGGCCGTTTTCTTCTGTTCATCCGTTGCCTTTTCATCGAATAACAGATCCTTCAATGTGGAAACTGCACTCTGGAATGCATTTGCACTTGTTGCTTCATAGTCTGCAAGATTGATTTCTTCTGCTCTTTCCATTATTTTATCTACATTTGGATGATACAATGTTACATGTGTATAACTGTCTGTATCGAAAGATGCTTCTGAATTTTCTGCCTGCATCAATGTGAAATAAAAGTCTTTTCCATCAGCACTTCTGTCATTCTCCAGTCCTGTCAGAGTAATTGTCTTTGATGTTTCTCCATCTTCAAACGTTACGGTTCCTGTCAGGTTGATATAGTTTACTCCTTGTTCTGCCCCTGCTGACTGTGTTGAATATCCAACAGTAACTTTTCCATGTGAACCTGCAGTACGTGTAATTTCAACATCATATGTTCCGCCATACAGCAAATCACATTCTTTTTGTTTCATACTGAAGATACCGGAACCATCTGCATACCAGATCTTACTGATACCAAGTGCCTGTGAAGTTCCCACAAGTTTGATGGTATGCTCTCCATATGCAAGTTCTTTCGTCGTATACAGCAGGGCTCCCATTTTTCTTGAAGCCTGTTTTGTACTTACCGTATCAACTTTTGTTCCATCAATGTAAACGTCCATGTTTCCATGATTTGGATCAGCTGTTCCAATAACCCATGCTTTTGTTCCTGTAAATTTAAAGCTGGCTGTTACACCTGCATTTCCCCATGCAGAACCCTGTGCTGCACCATCTTCATCTGCTTCGAATGTCCAGTTACCTTCTCTTGTTGCCTTACTGATTCCTATCTTTTTCAGGTTAGTCGGAAGTACCGTACTTCCTGATGATTCTACTTCGAATCCTTTTGCTGCTTTGTATACGCCTACATTACAGATCTTCGGTGTTGCTTTTGCCCCTGTGATATTGATACGTACTGCGGTTCCTTCTACTGCTTCACTGCGGCACAGACGCTTTGCAGAAATCGTAGCTCCTTTTCCGAAATCATGCCATCTTCCTGTTACGTCTTTATATTCTACTGTGAAAGAAGAAATCGTCTGTCCTTTCTGGATATATTCCTCGATAGAAACAACATCGAATTTCTTAATACCATTCAGATTAATCTCCAGACTTCCTGTTGTCTTACCATCTTCCGGTGCCCAGTATGTTTCATCATATGTCTGACCTTCCGGAATCGTATCAATTACTTTACTTGCCGAAAATTCTTTGGAATTTCCCCATACAGAAGTTGCACTTGCTGTTACACCTTCTTCTTTGGTAAAGTCCTCATCAAAGGTTTCCTGAATGTTGCTTCCAAACTCTTTAAAACGGTTTAACTGTGTTTCTCCTACCTTACCCTCTTTATTTGGAGACAGATTCATAAGTAAAGTTGCACCTCGTCCCACGGTACGGAAATAAATATCTGCAAGATCTTTTTCTGATTTTGTCGTACTGTCTCCTGCTGAATCTCTCCAGAACCATCCTGCCAACATTTTCGTGTCAACTTCCGGTACAGACCACTGTACACCTTCGCTCACACCAATATAAGCTCCATCGGATTTTGGTAATTCCTCATAGTCTTCACCAATATTGATCTTTGCCCATGTTTCATTAGATGCCCAGCCTGATTCGTTTCCAATCCAGTGGATACCACCCGTTCCTGCCAGTGCTTTATCTTCAGCACCGTTCTTACCATTTACCGCTTTACCTGTTCCAAATACCTGACAGTGCGGATTATTCTCTCTGATAGCACCCAGGATTGCTTTCCAGTCGTATGTCTGTCTATTACTTGCACTTCCCTGTGCTCCATCCATCCACCATTCTACAAAACGGTCAGAACGGCGTTTTGGATTATTATTGCCATATTTATAGCTTCCATCTGCTTTTTTTGCCTGACAGATTTCATTGATCCATGCTACATACAGTTTATTGTAATCCGTGAAAGTTCCTTTCTCACTTCCTTTATTATGGTTGTTTTTCTTATTGTTGTTATCGCCGAAACATCCATATTTATCTTCATAGATATCCCATGGTGAAAGATAACAGCCCATATCCAGATTATACTTGGTACATGCATCTGAGATTTCTTCCAGAATATCTCCTTTGCCGTTTTTATAGTTTGTACTTGCTATATCATAATCCGTATACTCACTTGACCACAGACAAAATCCATCATGGTGTTTTGCTGTGAGGATCAGACGGCTGAATCCAGCTTCTTTTACCGCTTTTACAAGAGATTCTGCATCAAAATCTTTCGTCAGAGTAAAAAGATTTACCGGAGCAGTCTCTCCATACTTTTCGCCCCACTCAACGTTATTAAATGTATTCGGTCCGAAATGACAGAATGCTGCTGTCCCCTGTTTCATGTACCAAAGCTGTTCATCATTCGGTGTTGCTCCCCATGCTGCAGGCTCTGCCACCGTCGTGTCATTTAAATCTGCATCTGTTACCATCTGAGCATCTGCTGCAAATACCTGACTCATCGGTACTGCCGGTCCGGAAATAACCACTGCAGCTGCTGTCATAACAGACAAATACTGTTTCCATCTTTTCATAAAAGCCCTCCTTAATTTGCTTATACAAAAAATTAATTATGTCCAGTTCATATTAACATCTCATGTGCTTTTTTTCAATTACTATTTACTAAAAAAAGCTGATTACCGGAATATTTTTTATCTATCCTTCCAATAATCAGCTTCCTGTTTCTTTTTTCTTTTATACGATTTGCCCTGTAATTTTCTATTTTATATGATGCCAAGGGCAAATTTCCAAAATTATGGATGACACAGGAGTGGTTTTATGGTTTTATGGCTTCATGCCCCACTCCGCTATGAGCAAAAAAGTGGAGCATAAGCATCTTTTGTCTATCCTGTTCCAATCCTCTATTTTACAAATCTGTTTACTATATAAGCGTTTGCTTCTTTTTCTTCCTGATCATCCAGCGGCTGAAGTTTGATTTCTTCTCCATATTTTCTCTCCAGTGCTTTCTGAATCAGCCAGTCACAGACCTGTGGATTTTTCGGCAGCAGTGGTCCGTGCAGATAGGTGCCGATCACATGCTTGTATACAATACCTTCATAGCCGGATTCACCGTCGTTTCCGGAACCATACAGGACTTTGCCAAACGGCTGGTTATCACCGATATCGGTACGTCCGCCGTGATTTTCAAACCCGACAACCGGCATATCAAAGAGATCACTTTTCAGTACAATATTGCTGATCAGTCTTCCCGGTTTCTGCTCCGTGTGGAGTTTGACCAAATGCAGTCCTTCCATACGGCCTTCGTCCGTCTGATAGTAATCTCCAAGCAGCTGATAACCACCGCAGACAGCGATCACAACACCGCCGTCTTCCACATAATCTTTAAAGTTTTTCTGGATCTGCTGCAGTCTTTTGCAGACGATCATCTGCTCACGGTCAGAACCGCCTCCAAGCAGCACAATATCCAGTTTGGAAAAATCTACTTCATCTTCCAGTTTAAATTCCAGCGTTTCTGCTTCAATGCCTCTCCACTGGCAGCGTTTCATCATGCACTGGATATTTCCCCGGTCTCCGTAGAGGTTCAACAGATCCGGATAAAGATGTCCGATTGTAATTTTCATAGCTTCTGCCGCCTCCTACGCTTTTTCCTGCTCTAATTTTTTCAGGATATTGTGAGTGTCATAAAGTGCCGTATAATTTACCAGCACGTACAGATTTCCGGTTCCGTCTGCAATGCGGCTGCGGATTGCCTTTTCTACATCCGGTTCCAGCCTGGATGGAATATCAACATATTTCAGACGCAGACGCATATCCTGGCATCGGATTCCGCTGACCGTGATCGACGCTGCATTCATATCCTGAAAACGGTCAAAATCCACATCCCAGAGCCAGGAAATATCCGTACCATCCTGATCTTTATCGTTGATCAGCACGATGATATCTTTCGGTTTGTCATCTTCCTGCACTGCGGAAATATTCTGGTTAAATCCAGCCGGATTCTTTGCAAGGTTCAGCAGAACATCGGTATTTTTGATGTGAAAATGCTCCATACGTCCGTTCTGCGGATTGTAGTCTGCCAGCACTTTGTTGTAATTCTTTAATTCCAGACCGGCTGTGCGAGCTGCTGCATAGGCTGCCAGAATATTATAAACGTTGTAGAATCCACGGTAGTTGGCTTTTATTTTTCTGTTATCCACATCGAAGGAAAGTTTTCCACCGCTTTTTACGTTTTCAGCATCAAAATCGAGCTTCGGTCTTTTAAATCCGCAGTTCGGACACTCATAATCCCCAAGCTGACTGTAATGGTAAAAATGGTAATTCAGCTTTTCTCCGCAGCATTTGCAGAACTGACCTTCCCGGATCTCTCTTGCATTTTCTTTTTCCTGCTGACACTGCTTTCCGATACCAAACGTAACATATTTGTTACCGGAATCTTTTGCAAGAAATGCCGAAAGTGCATCATCGCCATTTACGACAAGTGTCATATCAGGAGCCATATGCATGGCTTTTTTGAGCAGTTCCATCGTAATATCAATCTCCCCGTAACGGTCGAGCTGATCCCGGAAAAGATTGGTCAAAATCATATAGTCCGGTTTAAAATACGGCAGAACTCTTACTGTTGATGCCTCATCAATCTCAATACACGCATAATCCGCATCCAGTTTTCCGTTCCATTTTGCTGCCAGCACGAATGCCGATATGACACCGTTGAGCATATTGGAACCGGTGTGGTTGCAGATCACTTTCTCACCTTCTGCCTCGATTGCCGAGCAGAGCAGATTATTAGTTGTCGTCTTTCCGTTTGTTCCGCAGGTGATAAAAATCTTTTTCCTCACCTGCCCGGAAAGTTCCATCAGGATTTTCGGATCTATTTTAAGTGCAATTTTGCCGGCCAGGGTTACCCCCTGTTTGCCGGCAAGTTTACATACTACACATGTTGCTTTTGAAATCCAGATTGCAAGCATTCTTCGCAAAATCATGGTCTTCCTCCAGTTTGATTACTCCTGTGTTGTCTCTTCGTTTTTGATTTCTTCGTCGTTTTTCTCATCTTCGATCATTTCGTCTTCGATTTTTTTGATGATATCTTCGCTGTCTGCTGAAGTTTCACGGACTTTCGCAATACTTGCCACAGATACGTTCTCCGAAAGATTCATAAGTTTCACACCGGATGTCACACGTCCAAGAACGGAAATGTCGCTGCACATCATACGAATGACAATGCCTTCGGTATTGATCATCATGATCTCGTCATCCATATGGAGGTTCTTAACACCGATCACGTTTCCTGTCTTCTCCATAATCTTATAACATTTCACACCTTTACCACCGCGGTTCTGGCTCTTGAACTCATCGATCGAGGTCAGTTTTCCCATGCCGTTTGCAGATACGATCAGAAGGTGATCTCCCTGTGTATTGAGCTGCATACCAATGACTTCGTCGCCGTCATTGAGCTGCATGCCGATGACTCCCATCGCCGTACGTCCCATGCTGCGGACATCGGTCTCCGGGAAGCGGATACACTGACCGTATTTTGTTACCAGGAAAATATCTTTTTTGTTGTTGGTCAGCTTGACTTCGATCAGTTCATCATCTTCACGCAGGCTGATGGCTGCAAGTCCTGTCTTTCTTACGTTTGCATAATCCAGAAGCGGTGTCTTTTTCACAATACCCTTTCTGGTTGCCATAAACAGGTATTTGCCCTGCTTGTACTCTTTGACCGGGATCATCGCCGTGATCTTTTCTTCCGGTGCGAGCTGGAGCAGATTGACGATCGCCGTTCCTCTTGCCGTACGGCTGGCTTCCGGAATTTCATATCCTTTCAGGCGGTATACTTTTCCGGTGTTGGTAAAGAACATCAGATAGTGATGTGTATTCATCATCAGCAGTTCTTCGATGTAGTCATCTTCGATGGTCTGCATACCCTTGATGCCCTTGCCACCGCGGTTCTGAGCCTTGAAATTGTCAACACTCATACGTTTAATATAACCAAGTTTTGTCATGGCGATCACAACATTTTCACGCGGGATCAGATCTTCTGTAGAAATATCATACATATCAAATCCAATGGAAGTTCTTCTCTCATCACCATACTTATCTGCGATTTCCATGATCTCTGTTTTGATCACGCCAAGCAGAAGATTTTCGTCTGCCAGAATGGCTCTCAACTCCTTGATCTTTGCCATCAGAGCTTCATACTCTGCTTCGATCTTCTCTCTTTCCAGACCGGTCAGTGCACGCAGACGCATATCTACGATCGCCTGTGCCTGTGCATCGGAAAGTTCAAAACGTGTCATCAATGCTTCTTTTGCAAGTGCTGCTGTTCTGGATGCACGGATAATGCTGATGACTTCATCAATATGATCCAGTGCGATCAGCAGACCTTTTAAGATATGTGCACGTTCTTCTGCTTTGTTGAGTTCGTACTGTGTACGTCTTGTAACAACGTCTTCCTGATGTCTCAGATAATGCTGGAGCATCTCCAGAAGATTCAGAACTTTCGGCTCTTTGTTTACCAGTGCGAGCATAATCACACCAAAGGTATCCTGGAGCTGTGTATGTTTGAAAAGCTGATTCAGTACGACATTTGCGTTGACATCTCTTCGAAGCTCAATGTTGATACGCATACCTTCACGGCTTGATTCATCTGTGATCGCTGTGATTCCGTCAATCTTTTTATCACGTACCAGTTCTGCCATTTTTTCGATCAGTCTGGCCTTGTTTACCATGTACGGCAGCTCCGATACCAGAATACGGCTCTTGCCGTTTGGCATGGATTCGATTTCTGTTACGGCACGCACACGGATCTTGCCGCGTCCTGTGCGGTAAGCTTCCTGGATTCCTCTTGTTCCGAGGATCATTGCACCGGTCGGGAAATCCGGACCTTTTACGATATCCAGGATTTCTTCGATCTCCGTCTCTCTGCCTTCTTCAATGCGGTTGTCGATGATCTTCACAACGGCTTTTACAATTTCACGCAGATTATGCGGCGGAATGTTCGTTGCCATACCTACAGCGATACCGGTCGTACCATTTACCAGAAGATTCGGAAATCTTGCCGGAAGTACATCTGGCTCTTTCTCCGTTTCATCGAAGTTCGGTGAAAAATCTACCGTATTTTTATCGATATCTGCAAGCATTTTCATGGAAATTTTGCTCAGACGTGCCTCAGTATATCGCATGGCAGCAGCTCCGTCGCCATCGACAGAACCAAAGTTTCCGTGGCCGTCTACCAGCGGATATCTGGTTGACCAGTCCTGAGCCATATTTACCAGTGCTCCGTAGATGGAGCTGTCTCCATGTGGATGATATTTACCCATGGTATCACCGACAATACGTGCACATTTACGGTGCGGCTTGTCAGGTCCGTTATTCAGTTCGATCATGGAATACAAAACTCTTCGCTGCACCGGCTTCAGACCGTCTCTTACATCCGGCAATGCACGTGCTGCAATAACGCTCATTGCATAATCGATATAAGATTCTTCCATGGTCTTTTTCAAATCCACGTCATGTATCTTATCAAAAATATTGTCTTCCAACAGTTTTTCCTCCTACTTCCGAGCACTAAATATCCAGATTTTTTACAAACTGAGCATTCTCTTCAATAAATTCTCTTCTTGGTTCTACCTGATCGCCCATCAGCGTTGTAAAGGTAACATCCAGCTCTGAAGAATTTTCGTTATCCATAACAACACGGCGGAGCACTCGTTTTTCCGGATCCATGGTAGTTTCCCAGAGCTGCTCTGCATCCATCTCTCCAAGACCTTTGTAACGCTGGATCTTGTTGTTCTGGTCTCGTCCGACTTCTCCCAGGATCGCTGCCAGCTGCTCATCGCTGTACGCATACCAGACTTTTTTATTTTTCTCCAGTTTATACAGTGGTGGCTGTGCCAGATATACATGTCCTTCTTTGATCAGATCCGGCATGAAACGGTACAGGAATGTCAAAAGCAGTGTACTAATATGTGCACCATCAACATCGGCATCGGTCATAATGATGATCTTGTCATAACGCAGTTTTGAAATATCGAAATCTTCGTGGATACCGGTTCCGAACGCAGTGATCATCGCCTTGATCTCCGCATTTGCATAAATACGGTCAAGTCTTGCTTTCTCCACATTCAGGATTTTTCCGCGAAGCGGCAGGATTGCCTGGGTTGCACGGCTTCTCGCTGTCTTTGCAGAACCACCGGCAGAATCTCCCTCAACAATATAGATTTCACAGTTTTTCGGATCTTTGTCTGAACAGTCTGCCAGTTTTCCAGGAAGAGACATTCCTTCCAGTGCAGATTTTCTTCTGGTCAGATCTCTTGCTTTTCTGGCTGCCTCTCTCGCTCTCTGAGCCATGATAGATTTCTCAAGGATCATTTTTGCAACCTGCGGATGCTGTTCCAGATAGATCATCAGCTGCTCGGAAACAATATTGTCAACAGCACCTCGTGCCTCACTGTTGCCCAGTTTCTGCTTGGTCTGACCTTCAAACTGCGGATCTTCAATCTTGATGCTTACGATCACGGTAAGACCTTCACGGATATCATCACCGGAAAGTGTCTCGGTGTCCTTGATCAGTTTATTCAGTCTCGCATAAGAATTAAAAGTCTTTGTCAGTGCATTTTTAAAACCAGTCAGATGAGTTCCGCCTTCCGGAGTCGTGATGTTATTTACAAAACTGTAGGAACCTTCGGTGTATCCATCGTTGTGCTGCATGGCAACTTCCACATAAATATTATCCTTCATTCCTTCACAGTAAATAATATCCGGGTAAAGCGGTGTCTTGCCTTTATTCAGGTAAGTCACAAACTCCTTGATACCGCCCTCGTAATGGAACGTCTTTTCGATTGGTTCTTCCGGACGGCCATCTCTTAAAACAATCTTGATATTTTTTGTAAGAAATGCCATCTCACGAAGTCTCTGTTTAAGCACATTAAAATCAAAAACTGTTTCTTCAAAAATTTCGCTGTCCGGCAGGAATGTAACCGTTGTACCTGTTTTCTTTGGATCACATTCTCCGATCACTTTTAATTTATATACTACTTTTCCTCTTTCATATCGCTGACGATAAATTTTACCTTCATGGTAAATCGTAACTTCAAGATGTGTAGAAAGTGCATTTACAACAGATGCACCTACACCATGCAGACCACCGGAAACTTTGTATCCGCCGCCGCCGAATTTTCCGCCGGCATGCAGGATCGTAAACACGACTTCTACCGCCGGAATACCTGCTTTGTGGTTGATTCCGACCGGAATGCCTCGTCCATTGTCAATGACTGTTACGGAATTATCTTTATTTATCGTTACCTGGATGGTATCACAATACCCCGCAAGAGCTTCATCAACTGCATTATCTACAATCTCATAAACCAGATGATGAAGACCTCTGGACGATGTACTGCCGATATACATACCCGGTCTCTTTCGTACAGCCTCAAGACCTTCCAATATCTGAATCTGATCTGCACCGTATTCTGCATTGCTCTCTGTGCCCATAGTAACCTCCTGTCTTTTCTTTTCATCCTTCGCAAACAACACCGTCTGCAACATGAAAAACTTTGTTCAACTGAAACTTGTTTTCTATAAAATCATCGATCCCCGTACAGGTGATCAACGTCTGTATATCATGTATACTGTCTAATAAATACTGCTGCCTGCTGCTGTCCAGTTCGGAAAGTACATCATCCAGAAGCAGTACCGGCGTATCTTTGATCGCTCTTTTTACCAGTTCGATCTCCGCAAGTTTCAGCGAAAGTGCAGCCGTTCTCTGCTGCCCCTGCGATCCAAATCTGCGGATATCTACACCCTTTACTTCAAAAAGCAGATCGTCCCTGTGAGGACCTGTCATGCTCATTTTCACCTTCAGATCCCGTTTCCTGGAAGTCTGAAGTTTTCTTTCGAATTCGTCCGCAGAAACATTTTTCTCATAACGGACCATCAGCTCTTCTCTGCCGCCCGTCAGATTTCTATGTATCTCTGCTACGATCACGCCAAGCTCTTCGACAAACCGCTCCCTTGATTCGATCAGCTTTTTTCCATATTTTACCAGCTGCATATCCCATATATCCAGCATTTCTTCATACTGACTG
>OODU01003469.1_pt1 | contig 11884 bp, 9 predicted proteins | sample 1671171 | NCBI WGS metagenome assembly OODU01 (sample SAMN06348129, study PRJEB24527) | human gut metagenome | biome: human gut; feature: ankylosing spondylitis patient; material: feces | host: Homo sapiens | place: China | collected 2015-10
CACAGGCTACGCGAACGCAGTATTACTGTTCGCGCTTAACGCCTGTGGGCCTTCCTCCACCTTAAACTCGGGAGTTCCCCCGAACCCCCGCAGGGTTAAACGGCTGCTGATTTTGGGATGGACTCTGCTTTAAATCATTGCTCTGTAGGGGCGGCATATATGCCCTGCCCGCGGCCTTGCCATTACTGCCCCGTATCTTTTGCATCATGGGGCGGGATTCCTCCCTCCCGGGCCGTATCCCAATATCACAAACAAAAAAGGTCGTGCCGACGATCCATCGTCAGCACGACCTTTCGTATTTATACCAATTTACGCCTGCCGGAACCGGCTCAGGAATTCCACGGTCTTTGCATTCTGCGGGTGCTCAAAAATGTCGGCGGGGGTGCCTTCCTCGCAGATGATGCCGTCGGCCATGTAGACGACGTGGCTCGAAACGTCGCGGGCAAAGGCCATCTCGTGGGTGACGACGATCATCGTCAGGCCCTCTTTGGCCAGCTGGCGCATGACGGCCAACACTTCACCGACCATCTGCGGGTCAAGGGCGGACGTCGGCTCGTCAAACAGCAGCACCTCGGGCTGCATCGCCAGGGCGCGGGCAATCGCAACGCGCTGCTTCTGGCCGCCGGAAAGCTGGCGCGGCTTGGCGTGGATGTAGGGGGCCATGCCGACCTTCTCCAGATTCTCGAGTGCGGTCTTTTTGGCGGTCTCTTTGTCCTGGTGCAGCACGTAGCGCAGGCCCGCAGTGCAGTTGTCCAGCACGGTCATGTTATTGAAAAGGTTGAAGCTCTGGAACACCATGCCCACCTTGGCGCGGTAGGCGCAGGGGTCGCTCCCCTTGGCCGTGATGTCACTGCCGTGGAACAGCACCTTGCCGTTCGTGGGCGTCTCCAACAGATTGATGCAGCGCAGCAGCGTGGATTTGCCGCTGCCGGACGCGCCGATGATGCAGGTCACGTCGCCCGCGTTGACGGTAAAGTCCACGTCACGCAAAACAACGTGGGTGCCGAAGCTCTTGGAGAGGTGGTGCACCTCGATAACAGGCTCAGACATGGGCTGCGCCTCCCTTCATATCCAGATTCTGGGACTCATGGTTCGGGTCCGGGGCATTGTACATGCCGCTGGTGTAGGCCAGCGAGTCAGTCGTGTTCAGGTCGTAGTTCTGCGGGCCATCCAGCGCTTTCTCCCACAGGCGCAGCAGGTAGCTGGCGAACAGGGTCATCGTCAGGTAGATGACCATGACGATGGCAGCGCTCTCAAAATAGGTGTACAGCGCGCCGACCACGCTCTTGTGGACAAAGAACAGGTCGGTGATCGAGATAACGCTCAAAACAGACGTGTCCTTGATGTTGATGATGAAGTTGTTGCCGATCTGCGGGATGATGTTGCGCAGCGCCTGCGGCAGGATGACGTGCAGCATCGTCTGCCAGTGGTTCATGCCGATGGCCTTCGCGCCCTCGGTCTGGCCCGGGTCGATGGAGACAATGCCGCCGCGGACCGTTTCGGCCATGTACGCGCCGGTGTTGATGGACACGATGAAGAAGCCGGCCTGCCACATGCCCATCTTGATGCCGAACACCTGCAAAAGGCCGTAGTAGATGAACACGGCCTGCACGATCATGGGTGTGCCGCGGAACAGCTCCACATAGCAGCGCAGGAAGATGTGCAGGATCTTCAGCAGCACGCGCTTCCACACGGGGTCACGCTGCTTGTCAATGGGGATGGTCTGCAAAGCGCCCACCGCAAAGCCGATCAGGCAGCCGAAAAACGTGCCGACCAGCGCCAGCAGCAGGGTCGTGCCCGCGCCGCGCAGGTACGAGAAGCCGTACTTTTGCAGCACTGTGGCACAGTTTGCGAAAAAGTCTTGCATGAGATTCTCCTTTATGATTCCTCAGCTTCACCAACACCAAGGCCCCTGCCGCGCAAAACGGCAGGGGCAGGCGGGCAAAATTACTCGCTCAGGGGCTGTACGCTGATGGCTTCGTCCATCATGGTGTTGTAGTCGTCGGTGGTCATGGTGGCCAGCACCTCATTGATGGCGTCCTTCAGGGCGGTGTTGCCCTTCTTCATCGAGATGCCGATGTTGATGTCCTCGTCGCTGACCTGGAAGTCACCGTCGCCGCCGAAGTCCAGCATGACCAGGTCGGGATAGGCGGTCAGAGCAGCCTGGCCGGTGGGGTGGTCGGTGACGACGATGTCGCACGCACCGCTGTTCAGGGCTACCAGCATGGCGGGGGCCGTCTCCTGCGCGGGCAGGATGTTGGCGTTCTCGATCTGCGGCAGGCAGGTGTCATACCAGATGGTGCCCAGCTGGCTCGTGGCGGTGGCACCGACCAGGTCAGCCACGCTTGCAGCATTGGCATAAGCGCTGTCCTTCTTCGTCAGGGTGACGATGGAGGCATAGTAGTACGGGTCGCTGAAATCGACCTGCGCGGCGCGCTCCGCCGTGATGGACTGACCGGCAATGACGCAGTCCACGTCGCCGCTCATGACGGCGGGGATCAGGCTGTCCCAGTCCAGCTTGACGATCTGGACCTTCTGGCCCAGCGCCTCGCCGATCTTCTTGGCCATCATGACGTCGTAGCCGTAGGCGTAGTCGCTGGAGCCGCGGATCTCCACAGCGCCGTTGGCATCATCGTTCTGGGTCCAGTTGTAGGGGGCGTAAGCGCACTCCATCGCAACGGTCAGAGTGGTGGGGTCACCGTCGCCGTCCGGGGCGGCGGTGGTGTCAGCGGCGGCCTCGGTGCTCTCGGCTGCGGTGGAATCCGCAGCAGGGGAGGCGGTGTCGGCGCCGGAGCCGCAGGCGGTCAGACCGGCGGCCATCACAGCGGCAAGGCTCAGGGCCAGCGTGTTCTTGAGTTTCATGGTCTGTGTTCTCCTTTATAAATTTCCCTCATATTCATGCAAAAAGCCCCGGTGTTCCACTGTGCGGATCACGGGGGCCAAATGCCTTATGACTGCCGAATGGTGCAGTGTAATGCCGCGCCATTGCGGCCGAATAAATATTACTTCAATACGGTATATTTGTCAAGTGCTGTTTGGATTAAACAGCAGCCTTTTCGCTGTTCTTTTCGCTGGCCTTGTAGCTCTTGACACTGTGGAACACAATGTTCAGGCCCAGGACGATCAGCAGGATCGCAAGGATCAGCTGCAGACCGTTGGCGATAAAGACAGCGCCCCAGGTGGTCTCACCGGCGGGAATGGCAGTGGCGGCAGCGGCAGAGATGGCCTTGACCATTGCAATCAGTCGCTGCACCAGAGCGGTGAAGGTGACGCAGAGCATGATGACCAGCGGCGGGAACAGCATCTTGTTGTTGCGGCCCGTGACCTTGAGGAAGACGCACAGGGTAGCCAGGACCAGAGCGCTGAGCAGCTGGTTGGCGGAACCGAACAGAGGCCAGATATTGGCATAGCCGATCTGGGTCAGCAGGAAGCCGAACACCAGCGTGACAAAGGTGGAGAAGTAGACGTTGCAGAACAGCTTGCGCCAGCCCTCGGCGTGCTCCATGTCATCCACGCTGAACAGCTCCTGAAAGCTCATGCGGCCGATACGGGCCACGGCGTCCAGACTGGTCAGGGCCAGAGCGGAAACGCACATCGTCATAAAGACGGTAGCGATGGAAACGGGCACGCCGAACATCTCAAAGAAGCCTGCGACGCCGCGGCTGAAGATCTGGAACGGGGTACCGGAGGCGGGGGTGCCGTCCGCAGCAGCGGCAGCACCGGCAACGCAGAGGGCCAGGACAGCCAGCAGGCTCTCGAGCACCATGGCACCGTAGCCGACCTTCAGCATGTCCTTCTCGTTCTCAACGGTCTTGGAAGAAGTACCGGAGGAAACCAGGCCGTGGAAGCCGGAGACCGCACCGCAGGCAACCGTGACGAACAGGATGGGGAACATGGTGCCGAGTTTCTCATTGTTGAAGCCGGTGAAAACGGGCAGGTTCATGGTGGGGTGGGCGACCAGCAGGCCGACAATCGCACCGGCGATCATAGCGCCGAACATGAAGGTGGTCATATAGTCACGGGGCTGCTTCAGCAGCCACATGGGCAGGACCGCCGCAAAGAAGATGTAGATGAAGGTGATGTAGCTCCAGGCAGCCTTGCCCAGGATGATGGGAAGGTTTGCACCGATCACGAAAGACAGAACGATGAAGACGATGCTGATGACGCTCTCCTTCCAGCCGGAGAAGTTGAACTTCTTCTGGATCAGGCCGAAGACGACGGCGAACACCATGAACATGATGGAGACCATGCCCGCAGAGCCGTTGGTGAAGGCGGCCTCGACCTGTGCGCCGTCGGCGTCAAAGGCGTTGAAGGTGCCGGCAACCATGTCTGCAAAAGCAGCAATGACGATGCCGCAGAACAGCCAGCAGAACAGCAGGAACAGCTTACGGCCCGTCTTGCCGATGTACTTCTCGATCAGCAGGCCCATGGACTTGCCGTCATTCTTGACGGAGGCGTACAGCGCACCGAAGTCGGTGACAGCGCCGAAGAAAACGCCGCCGATCAGGACCCACAGCAGGACAGGCAGCCAGCCGAACGCGGCAGCCTGGATGGCACCGGTGACAGGGCCTGCACCTGCGATGGAGGAAAACTGGTGGGCGAACACCGTCCAGCCGTTGGTGGGAACGTAGTCTTTGCCATCCTCCAGCCGCACAGCAGGAGTCTTGGCGTTGGGGTCGACACCCCAGGTCTTGGCGAGCCAGCGGCCATATCCGGCGTACGCACATACCAGGACAACCGCGGCAATCAGAACGATTACAAGCGTATTCATTACATGAATCCCTCTTTCCTATTAAATTTTACAATCGCTTGTGCCTACTACTTTACCGCGATGTTCGTAATTTGTCAATGAAACGTTCACAATTTAGCAATATGTTAGTTTTTGATGCAAAATGTAGAAAATTTGTGGTTTATTTTGTCTGCTTTGCTGCGTTGACAAAGGGAGAAGAAGGGGATAGTATAGGGGTAGAAACGGATGAAACGTTTCCATACTCATGAAGCGGCAAACTGACAGGGAGCGCCGCAGGGGCGGATTTCCTATCCGCCCGTGGCCGTGCGCGGCGGGGAAAACCTCCCGAGCGCACAGGAAATGCGCCCCTGCGGGCTGCCGTGGATATTCTATCTGTCTATTATAGTAAAGGAGACATCTCATGAAACAGTGGCTGAAAGACGCAGTGTTCTATGAAATCTACCCCCAGAGCTTCTATGATACCAACGGCGACGGCATCGGTGATTTGCAGGGCATTATTGCCAAGCTCGACTACATCAGGGACCTTGGCTGCAATGCCCTGTGGATCAACCCCTGCTTTGATTCGCCGTTCAAGGATGCGGGCTATGATGTGCGCGACTACAAAAAGATCGCCCCGCGCTACGGCACGAACGAGGACGCCGCCGCGCTGTTCAAGGCCGCACATGAGAAGGGCATCCGTGTGCTGTTTGACCTGGTGCCCGGCCACACGAGCGAGGAACACCCGTGGTTCAAGGCCAGCTGCAAGCCCGGGCACAACGAATACTCGGACCGCTTTATCTGGACGGATTCCTGCTTTGCCTCCGGCGACGGTATGCCGTTCATCGGCGGCGAGACCGAGCGCAACGGCACGTATATCCTGAACTTCTTCAAGTGCCAGCCCGCGCTGAACTACGGCTATGGAAAGATCAACCAGAAGTGGCAGAAGCCCACCGACGATCCCGCCTGCGTGGCGACGGTGGAGGCCATGAAGGACGTCATGCGGTTCTGGCTGGACATGGGCTGCGACGGCTTCCGCGTCGATATGGCGTCGAGCCTTGTAAAGAATGACACTAAGAACAAAAAGTACACCTGCAAGATCTGGCGCAATATCCGGGATATGCTGGACGTCGAGTATCCCGAGGCTGCGCTCATCGCCGAGTGGAACGGCCCGCGCATGTCGCTGAAAAACGGCTTTGACATGGACTTTTATCTCAATTGGCAGGGCAACGGCTACAGCTGGCTCATGCGCAACTATGACGGTGCGATGGACTCGAACCCGCACAACATCGGCAAGGCGTACTTCTGCAAGAACTCCGGCACCGGCATTGACAAATTCCTGGACGAGTACCTGCCGGCCTACAAGGCCACCCACAAGGACGGTCTGTGGTGCTTCATCACCTGCAACCATGACACGATCCGCCCCTCCGCGGGCCTGACGACTGACGAGCTGCGGCTGGCCTACGCGACAATTTTCACGCTGCCCGGTGCGCCCTTCGTCTACTACGGTGACGAGATCGGTATGCGCTATCTGCCGCTGCCCACCAAGGAGGGCGGCTACTTCCGCACGGGCTCCCGCACGCCGATGCAGTGGGACGACACGGCCAACCACGGCTTCTCCACCGCCGACGCGCAGGATATCTATCTGCCTGTGGACACTGCCGCCGATGCGCCCACCGTGGCCGCTCAGGCGGACGACCCCGACAGCCTGCTGAACAGCGTGAAGTCGCTGCTGGCTTTCCGTTATGCACACGCTGACCTGAACGCAGACGCGCCGTTCAAGGTGCTGTACGCACCCAAGGCGAAGGACGACTACCGCCCGTTCGTCTGGCAGCGCGGCGATCTGATCTGCGCCGTCAACCCGGCGGGTGTCTCCATCGAGCTGCCGCTGGAGCTGGCCGAGGATCTGAAAATTCAGTACACGATCGGCAAGGCGGAGATCGTCAACGACACACTGTCCCTGGGCGCACAGAGCTTTGCTATTTTGGGATAAGGCTGAAAGACGCCGCTTCTGACGGATACAAAAAATCGCAGCCCCGATTTCATCATCGGGACTGCGATTTTTACTTTTACAGCGTTTTCAGCAGCACCTCGTCCATGCTGCGCTTCGGCACGCAGTAGCCGCGGTTTTCATCGAGATAATACTTGACGCTGCCGTCCTGCATTTCGACCAGCTTGCTCGCGTGCGTCGGGTAGCCCAGTGCGACCATGTAGCACAGGCGCACGCCATCGGGCAGGGCCAGCAGCCTGGTCAGGGCCGGGCGGTCAATCGCGCCCATGATGCAGCTGCCCACGCCGTGTGCCCAGGCTGCGGCGGTCAGGCTGCCCAGTGCCAGGCCGACGTCCACATCGGACGCGCCGGGCAGGTTGTCGTCCTGCAAAACCGCAATGAACGCGGTGGGCAGCTCGTCGGGCTTCGGCTGGCCCTGCTCGGGCGGCAGGTAGGCGGCCCAGTGTACCAGCGGCTGCACGGCAGCCACGGCGTCGGCACTCTGCACAACGATGTACCGCACGGTCTGGCGGTTGGCACCGCAGCTGGCTATCCGTGCCGCATCGACGGCCTCGGTCAGGATCTCCGGCGCAACAGGGCGCTGTTCAAAGCGGCGGTAGGTGCGGCGGGTGCGCAAAAACTCCAGCATATCCATGTGGGAACACTTCCTTATATAATATAGTGCAGCTCCTTGGCTCCCTCTGGGAGGAGCCAAGTTTATTATACCAGCAGATAAATCAAGAATCAATAACCGTCGCCGTTTTGCCGATCCCCACCGTCGCCTCGGCAATCTTTTTCCAGCTGGCGCAGCCGCATACGCCGTCGGCAGTCAGGCCGAACCGCCGCTGGCACGCCTTGAGTGCGTTCTCCGTCGCATGGCCGAAGATGCCGTCCAGCGTGTTCGTCGAATAACCCAGCGCGTTCAGCGCGTCCTGCAAAATCAGCACGTAGGTGCTGCGGCTGCCGCGCCGCACGGTGGGGTAGCCTGCCGTCGTGCTGCGGCACGCGGGCTTGCCGTACCGCCGGTCAAAGTGTACCCAGGTGGGTGTCATCGACAGCGGCTCCACGTAACCCCACGCCCCGGTCCGCACAGCGGCGTTGTAAATTTTGCGGCGATTTGCGGCAGTGCTGCTCTGCCCCACGTCGAACGCCACGCCCGCATAGTGCTGGCTCGTCGTGCCGTGGCCGCCCTCCCAGATGCGCTTGAAGGCGTACCCCACCGGGATACCGCTGCCGTAGGTGCGGCGGGTCAGGTTCCACGCCTCCATGGCAGCGGTGGTCGTCCAGAGCACGTTGCTCTTGCTGGACCCGCGGAACTCCCGCACCCGCAGCGTTGTATCGGTGCTGTAGGGCATCGGGTCGTTCTCACGCAAAGTATAGCGGAAAAACTTGTTGTCATAGGAGTCGTACACGTAGACCTTTGGCATAGCTTATCCCTCCTGACATTCGCGGCAGAGCCCCTGCGCGGCCAGACGCAGGCTCTCCCATGTGTCGGCGTCCACGACGCCCAGCGTTTCCAGCCCGGCGGTCAGCTGGTAGCTTTCCAGCGCGGCCTGGGTCTCGGTGTCGAACAGGCCGGTCTCGGGCACAAAATCGGCGGTCTGGTCCGCCGCGGCAATAATGTTCAGCCACTTCTGCACCTGCAGGACCGCGGGCCCGGCACTGCCCAGTGCCAGCGCACTGGCGGGCCAGACGCCGCCCGGCTCGGGGCTGGGCCCGGCGGGGTTCGCGGCTAACAGCTGCTCGGCGGCATCGCGGAACACCTTCCAGTCCGCCGCCGTCACCGCGCCGGTCTCGGTCAGCCCGAAGTACCGCTGCGCACTGCGCACGGCAATTTCCAACTCGAGGTCAAAGGTACTGTCGGGCGTGTCACTGGCCGTAAAGTTGATTTCCGGTATCCACTGACTCAAAAAGAGCAGCAGCCGATTCAGCCGCAGCACCGCCGCGCCGGTGTCGCCGGGGCGCAGCGTGGCGGCGGGCGCGGGCAGGCTGACCGTGCGCACAACGGGGCCGCTGGCTTCGAGTGCCTGCGCGGCGTCGTACAGGCTTTGGAACGTCAGCCGCCCGACGACGCCGTCCACCGTCAGTCCGGCGCGGGACTGCCACGCCTTAACGGCCCGCGTGGTGGCCGCGCCGAATTTTCCGTCCACGGCCACGCGCGGCACATCGCTGTAGTAGGCCGCCAGCCGCCGCAGGTAGTATTGCACAGCCCGCACGGCGGTGCCGCTGCTGCCCGCCCGCGTGGTGGTCGTGAACTGCCCGGGCGCGACGTTGGCAGCCACAATTTTGTTCGCCACGGCCAGCCCGACCTCCTTCAGCTTGTTCCACGTGCTGCGCCCGACGACGCCGTCCGGCGTCAGCCCAAACAGCGTTTGAAATGCCTCCACCGCGCTGACCGTCGCCGCGCCGTAGCTGCCGTCCACGGTCACGGTGCGCAGTGCGCTGTAGTTGTCCGCCGCCAGCCGCAGCCAGAACTGCACAAGCCGCACCTCCATGCCGGCGGCGCCCCGCCGCAGCGCTGTGCCAGGCCACGCTGTACCGCCCAGGTCGCTCTGCGCGTCGACCCACGCGGCGTACAGCGCGTTCCAGGTGCGCTGCCCGACCACGCCGTCCGCCGTCAGGCTTTGCTTCTGCTGGAACGCCCGCACGGCCCGCTCAGTCGCCGCGCCGTAGTTGCCGTCCACCGTCACGCGCATCAGCGACGAATCAAACTGCGCTAAATCCGAAAGCCAGAATTGCACCTGCTCCACGCTGCTGCCCGTGCTGCCGCGCCGCAGAACAGTCCCCGGCCAGCCGCCCGTGCTCTGGGTGCCCTCGGCAGTCTCGCCCTCGCTCGTCAGCTCAGCCAGGTCCTTGACGCTGACATAAATAAAGCTCACCTTGTTCCACGTTGCCCTGCCGACCACGCCGTCCGCCGTCAGGCTGAACTGCTTCTGGAATTTCTTCACGCTGTTCTCGGTGGCCTCGTCGAAGGTGCCGGTCACGGCGGGCTTGCCGAAGGACGGGTAATCCTTGGCAATGCGGGAAAGCTGCTTTTGCAGGATGCGCACATTCGTCCCGGTGCTGCCGCGCCGCAGCGGGCTGCCCGGATAACTGGACGGGATGGCGGCAATGTTGTCGGTTGTGACCAGCTGCACGCGGTTTCCGTAGTAGTACCGCAGGATTTGCAGCGCGTTCATGCCCTCCCGCGCGCGGTCCACCGTGCCCCACTGCTTCATGCCGGGGCAGGTCACGGTCTTGCCGTCGCAGTATTCGGTAAAGTACGGTTCGGCGTCGCCGCTGCGCTGGACAAAGGTGTTGAACAGTTCGGCGGTCAGCCGCTCCATGACCGCAAACACCGTGCGCCCGTTGACATAGGCCTGGTCGTACCCCGGCGACCCCGTGATGTTGAAGCTGTACCCGCGGCTGGGGTACCACTCGGTCCAGATGCGGTTCAGCGCCAGACTGACCTGCGCGATAATGTTGGCGCGCAGGGCCTCTTCCGGCCAGGAAAGCGCGCCCACCCCATTGCAAGCCGCCGCGAAAAATGGTATACTGATTTCATAATGGTTTAAGCACAGGAAAAGGGGAATGTAGATGAAGATCGGATTTGATAACGACAAATATCTTGCGATGCAGTCCGCCCATATCCGGGAGCGTATCGCCCAGTTTGACAATAAGCTCTATCTGGAATTTGGCGGCAAGCTGTTTGACGACTACCATGCGTCCCGCGTGCTGCCGGGCTTTCAGCCTGATTCCAAGCTGCAGATGCTTTTGCAGCTCAAGGAGCAGGCCGAGGTCGTCATCGTCATCAGCGCCGAGGACATCGTCGCCAACAAGATGCGCGGTGACTACGGCATCACCTACGATGTGGACGTGCTGCGCCTAATCGATGCCTTCCAGGGCGTCGGCCTGTTTGTGGGCAGCGTCTGCGTGACGAAGTACACCGATGCGCCCGAGGTCACGGCGTTTGAGCAGAAGCTCAACGGCCTGGGCATCCGCACCTTCCGCCACTATAAGATTCCCGGCTACCCCAACGACGTGGCCCACATCGTCAGCGATGACGGCTACGGCAAGAACGATTACATCGAGACCGAGCGCCCGCTGGTGGTCATCACGGCCCCCGGCCCCGGCAGCGGCAAGATGGCGGTCTGCCTGTCCCAGCTCTACCATGAGTACAAGCGCGGTGTCAAGGCGGGCTACGCCAAGTTCGAGACCTTCCCCATCTGGAATCTGCCCCTCAAGCATCCCGTCAACCTGGCCTACGAGGCCGCCACCGCCGATCTGAACGACGTCAACATGATCGACCCGTTCCATCTGGAAGCCTACGGTAAGACGACGGTCAACTACAACCGCGATGTGGAGATTTTCCCTGTCGTCAATGCAATGTTTGAGCTGATTGCAGGCAAGAGCCCTTATCGCTCTCCGACAGATATGGGCGTCAACATGGCAGGCAACTGCATCATTGATGACGATGTCTGCCGTGAAGCGTCGCTGAATGAGATCGTGCGCCGGTACTTCAAGTGCCTCTGCGACCAGAAGGCCAGCGGGGTTGTCAAACCGGAACGTTTCAAGCTCGAGCTGCTCATGAACCAGGCGGGCATTGCCCTGGGTGAGCGTGAGGTCGAAAAGCGTGCCCATGCCATGTCCGAAGCCACTGACGGTCAGCCTGCCGCTGCGATTGAACTGGCCGACGGCACGATTGTCACAGGCAAGACCGGCCCGCTGCTGGGTGCGGCATCCTCGGCCCTGCTGAACGCTCTGAAAAAGCTGGCCGGCATCGATCAGGAGACCGATTTGGTTTCCGCCCGCGCCATCGAACCGATCCAGACGCTCAAGACGAACTACCTCGGCAGCAGGAACCCGCGCCTGCACACCGACGAGATTCTGATCGCCCTGTCCAGCTCGGTCTCCGAAAATGAATACGCCGCCAAGGCCATGGAGCAGCTGAACAAAACCTTAAACAAGTAATCCGCCTGGTCCGTTTGAAAGGAGGGGATTCCCCATGGCCGACTTTGAAGAAGCACTCAACTCTCTGCTGGCAGACCCTGACGCCATGGGACAGATCATGTCCCTGGCCGGAAAGCTGGGGATGGGGACGGAGTCCCCTCCTTCCCCCGGGGAAGCGGCCCCCCAGCCGGAATCCGCCGCCCCGCCCCCCTTCGCCCCAGAGCAGTTGGGGCAGATGG
>OODU01003475.1_pt1 | contig 11867 bp, 8 predicted proteins | sample 1671171 | NCBI WGS metagenome assembly OODU01 (sample SAMN06348129, study PRJEB24527) | human gut metagenome | biome: human gut; feature: ankylosing spondylitis patient; material: feces | host: Homo sapiens | place: China | collected 2015-10
AGAATCCTGTTGATTCCATGCTTCATATTTTATTGAAATTCCAAATACGCTTGTTATCATATTCCCCGTTCTCCTTTTAACTTAATTTATTTCATTTTAACTTTACGAATATTATAAGTCAAGTTTTTAAGTTATTTTTAAATTTTCTAAAAATCTTTTCTCTCGCACCCTGTATTTTAGTCTTCCATCTTTTGTATATGTAAGAGGGTTCGTAGATTAGAGCAAGATCCACCCAGGTATTACCGTATCGCCATTTTATGGCTACGGCATACCTCCGGGTAAGTCTCTTGATGGGGATTCCGATTCCCCATACCCTCCTTGTACAGACATCAAAGATATCTGTAGGCTCTCTATCAAAGATAATCGCAGCACTTTATATAACCGGAAGGGACAGCCGGTTAAAAAGTGTAATCGCACATCCAAGATGTCTTATCTAAAAGGAAGGAGGACTATGGCACCTAAGAAGAAAGAAAAGAATCTCAAGAGAAGTAACATCATCACATTAAAACTAACGGATATTGAATTGGCAGTGTTAAATGAAGCTGCTGACTGTTTTATCAGAAACATTCAGTCGTTCAGCCAAATCCTTTTGAGTCATTCCATTGACTTTTCGTAAAGCGGCAATAAAACCGCCGATGGTTTTCTTTTCCATATTGAGTCCTCCTTTTGGATAGGTGGTTTGCTTTCTACGTCTTTATTCTAAGATTTTAGTAGTGAGAATACCACCCAATAGACTCAGAATCACTCTCAGAATCCGAGAATTGACTGTTTCCAGGCACAAACAACTCAAAGCGACTTAAAATGCCAAGCTATTCGCATTCAACAAGAAATACTTTATTCCCATGATGACAAAACCTTCATCATTTCTCCAAGGCTTCTTACTGCCATTTACAATGACAATCTTCTTAAAAGAGTCTGGGATATTACGCAGAGAATTAAACTCCTGAGTCTGCTTTTCTTCCGAAGTCATGTCATAAGCAACCTGAATGTAATACCTCTGGTTGCCTTGGTTCACCACAAAGTCAACCTCCAGCTGCTTACGAACACGCTTGCCCTCTTTATCCTTATCGAAGATGTCCACGACACCCACATCAACATTGTAGTCACGGATCAGCAGCTCGTTATAAACAATGTTCTCCATGATATGAGTAGGCTCCTGCTGTCTGAAATTCAGACGTGCATTTCTCAGTCCCAGATCCGTAAAGTAGTATTTCAGATTTGCACCGATATACTTTCTGCCCTTAATATCGTATCGGCTTGCCTTGGAAATCAAAAAGGCATCTGTCAAATAGTCGATATGCTTGGAGATGGTTTTATTAGCATAAGTCATCTGGCGCTCACTGGCAAAGGTATTGGCAATCTTTGAAGGGTTGGTCGGTGCGCCGATTGCAGATGCAAGCACATCAACCAGAATCCCAATCTCATCCACGTTCTGAATCTTATTTCTTTCGATAACATCCTTCAGATAGACATTTGCAAAGATGTTCTTCAGATAGTCCGCTTTCTGTCGTTCGCTCTGAAAACTTACGATCTGTGGCAATCCTCCGTAGATCATGTAGTCATCCCAGGCATCATCATAATCGCCGTCATAAGCAGAAAAAAACTCTGCAAAGGAGAGGGGATAGATTCTGATTTCATCACCTCTGCCACGGAACTCGGTTACAATATCGCTGGATAAGAACTTAGAGTTGCTTCCGGTGACATACACATCAATATTGCTCATGCGGAGCAGGCTGTTCAGCACTTCCTCAAATCGTGGCATAAACTGCACTTCATCTAGAAGTAGATAATATTTATCATCGTCTTTCATGGCATCTTTGATGTACTTGAAACACACCTTAGGATCTCTTAGTTCCTCATTTTCAATACCATCCAATGCAATCTCAATAATATGATCAGTATCAACATCATTCTCCAGTAAGTATCTCTTAAAGATAGTAAACAGCAAAAAGGATTTGCCACATCTACGAATGCCGGTAATCACCTTTATCATTCCATTATCTTTTCGCTCAATCAGCCTGCTATATCGTTATTATAGTTAAGCTGAAACACGGAGGAGATTTCAAAGGGGCACTATCTTTTTGGAGAAGTATAAGTGATGCTTTTGTCCAAGGAGGTTTCTTATGAAAAAATGTTTTCTTTAGTCCTTTGCACTATCCTTACTCCTTTCTTTGTCTACTACTGGCTATGCAGCAGTAAATGATGATTGCAACAATATCACTATTGACGTTTTGAAGAACATTTTTATTATGACGGAGATTGTAGAACAGAAAATTGTATCAGGTTGCAAAAATCTTTCCTGAGATCAAGTAAAGAAAAAGAGCATATAGATGAACCGCCCCCCAGAAGTTAGACCCAAAAATCTAACTATTGGAGGTCGGTTCAATTGTAGGCTCTTTTTTTACATTCCAAGAGTTTTGATCACTACCTGTGCCAGAATTCTGGCAAGATAATCATTGGGGTGATTTAACCAGTTTCCGGTTATATCAATGTATCGTTTTCTCTTTCCGATTTCTTTTTGAACTGCCTGTATATCTGCTATAGCAACTCCCATACCTTCTAAGCCCTTCAGACTTTCACTGTATTCATCCTGATGTGCCCAGAAATGGTGTGGCTCCGTAGCAGCCAGTTCATTGGGAAGCGTAGACGCAATCAATAAAAATTCCGTTTTCGGACTAACCTTCCGGATTGCCTCTATGAGTCTGCCTGTTTTATTTCTGTATTCTTCCATACCGCAACGGTCATTCATTCCAAAACCAAGAATAACCAGATCCGGATGGAAGTTGGCTGCACGCTGTGATGAATTTTCGATTGCCCATTCGGAATCCACTCCTCCTACCGATGTGTTGTGGAAGCATACTGGACTCTGCCATTTTTCCTCCATCTGATGGAACAGCAGTTCTGCCCAGGTAGGCTGTCCCGGCTTCTGTCCATACATACCGCTGCAGTCACAGCCACAGCACACGCTGTCCCCATACAAAACGATCTTAACGGGTTCTCCTACTTCCAGCTTTGCAGAGAGCTTCGGCAGTTTGTCCAGTTGACTTTCCGGAGCGGAAAGTAACTCCTTCTTCGTTGCCTTATAGGTAACGGCGATCTGTTTCTCTGTAACAAGCTTCGGATTGCCTATGGCACATAGGTTTAAGAATTTTCCGTTGGTAGTCACTAGCGGACCGAAATCTTTTGCAAATTCGCTTGTTTCTCCTGCCTTCTTTGCCGTATCAAAGTCCGGATAAAGGAAGGTATCCCATCCGGTTACTGGTATGTGACTCCCTTCAGGAATTACCAGCTCATCTCCCTCTACAAGGTAATCGATCCCCTTTTCATATACTGTTTCCCGGTCATAGCTTTCTACGGACAAAACTTCTTTTGGAGTCCACAGGAAAGAAGCCCTGCATCCATTCTCATCAGCAACTGCTGCAAAGGTTTCCCGGAAGCAATACTCACCTTCCCATATCGGCTCCAGCCATTCTTTATGGAAAATCTTTCCTATCGAAAGGGTTTTCTTGATCTGTTCTTGTAAAAATTCCTTAAAGGGTGTCACCCATCCGCAGTTCACTACCGGTCTATCTGACATGAAGATCATCTCACAGGGCTTTTCTTTTTCATATGGATACCAGTAGGGCATTGGTTTTCCGTCCGCATCATTGCCGTTTGGATCACCTGTTTTTATGAAATTCACCCAGTAATTGCACATCATTCTGGAAAGATCGTAATGCTGCCCAACAAAGGGTCTCCAGCATTTCGCCAGTGTTTCAAAGAAAAACCATAAATCTACAGAATGGAAGGTTCCGGCATTATCCCATCCTGGAATATCTGGATCAAACCTGTAATAATAGTAGGGCTTTTTTTCACCTGCACTTTTTTTATCTGAAAAAAGACACTTGATCGTACATTCAATTCCGTTTACCTTCGCATACTTTCCATCAGAATCCTCCCGCATTGCCTCGGGAAAGCGCAAAAAGGTCTCAGCATTCTTTCCGAAAATCTCTTCTGCCTTCTTTTTCAAATCTTCTTTTGAGGAAGCTTCTATATAACTGGGAAATTCATCTGAAGTATTTCCAGACATAACGGGAACATTTACATGCTTGCCTTCCATGAAAAGAACCATTGGGTCACCTACACAGAACTTGTGATCCAATACGGTAAACATAGCCGGAAATATTTTGGTATATTCCTCATACTTGTCACGAATCGTAGCCGCATCCAGCTTACGAGCCTGCTCAATAGTTGAGCAACCCAGGAAAGAAAGAAAATGCTGTCCGTTTTCCTCAGCATGCCACAATTCCTCCGGCACTCCGATTCCTCCAACCTGATAAGGAGAGCGAATCATTGCACTCATCACTACTGCACGATGAAATAAGCCTTTATTATTCATACATGCCATCTGGCTCATAACACTTCCGCCTCCGGCTGACTGTCCTGCAATGGTCACATTACCCGGATCTCCACCAAAGAAAGCAATATTTCTCTGTACCCATCGAAGTGCTGCCTGCTGATCTAGACTTCCAAAATTAGTCGGTGCGTCAGGCTGCTCCTCTGTCAGCTGAGGATGTGCCAAAAATCCAAAAACATTAACTCGGTAGTTTACCGTTACAACTACCACACCGCGACGTGCAATTCTCTCTCCGTCAAATTCCATTTCGGCAGGATATCCACACTGGAGTCCTCCTCCGAAAAACCATACCAAAACCGGCTGTTTTTCTGTTACTTCTTTAGCACCTGTCCATACGTTCAAATACAGACAGTCCTCATCCATGGCAATTTCCGGATCCACATGCCACTCACGGATATACACGTTATCACCGATTCCCGGGACGCTCTGCATGGAAATCGGAGCAAAGCGATAGCATTCACGAACTCCATCCCAGTCTTCACAGGGCTGGGGTGCTCTCCATCTGTTTTCTCCTACCGGAGGAGCCGCAAAAGGGATTCCCTTAAATGCAGTTATCCTAGGGTCTGCGGCTTCAATACCTTTCACCCATCCATTTTCTGTCCGTACTGTTCTCAGCATAATTCCTACCTCCGCTAATTTTACTATTAGCCATGAGCAAAACTCCACATACTCAGTATTTATGCATGTTTGCGAGGCATGGCAACCTCTCTCAATGACTTATAAGTTACTACAGCACATGCAATAACATAGATTATGATAACTCAAATGATCTTAATGCAGCATTTCCGTTACCGCGATAGGTCAGGTAAAGCGCCTGTATTCCATCCGGAATCGTAACCGGTGCGGTATACTTTTCCCAGACATTGGTATATTGAACCTCTAATGTCGCCAGTACCTCTCCATCCCATGCTGTCTTTACTTCAAAAGTGCCATCTGCATAGCCCCGGATCCAAATACTGATTTCACGAATATCATGGCAGTCAAAATATTTGAAGCCGATAGTAGTTGAATCTGTAATATTGGCAATATATCCAACTTCTTCGTCTCCATCCCTGCCGTCCTGCATTACTCGTGGAAAATTCCCTTCGCCCACATAAACTGATGGGGTATCGGTAAACAGATTACATGCAAGATAAGCGGGGTATTCGCCTTTACCCTCAAGCGGACCTCCATTTAAACCGCAGGAGGTAATTTTTACCTGTGGAATACTGCCGTCCGGCATAATCTGAAGCTTTTCAGCACATCCCTGTCTACTGTACCAGGTATTATTGGTATGCCTGTGATAAAAAATGTACCAGTCCTCTCCGATCTGCACAATACTTCCGTGATTATTGGCACCGTAAGCTGTTGGCATATCTGCCGGCTTGTAGGTATCGATGTGCAGATCACAATTGCTGACAATAACTCCGCCATAGACAAAGTCCCTAGTAGGATTCTTGCTGGTGGCATAACATAATTCGTGCATTAATATGGATGAATAGACAAAATAATAGGTGTCACCTACTTTACGGATGGAAGATGCCTCAAAAAACTCATGTCCCTCAAATCCGGTACCGGCACCATATTCACAGCCGGGGACCACAAACACCGGAGCTTCCCTGATCGTCAACATATCTGCTCCCAACACCGTAGCCATAGCTCCGGTACGGGATTTATCACCTTTTCCGCAAGCTCCGGTATAAATATATGTCATATCTCCTTCCGTCAGAACCCCCGGGTCAAACTGGGGCTCATCACCTTCCTTTTCGCCCAGACGTGTGCCATCTTCATAATGAACATAGCCATAAAATTCATACTTTCCTGCCGGAGTATCACATACAGCAACTGAAACTACCGAAACCTTGTCCAACACGTAATAAAGATAGTACCTTCCGTCTGGTCCCACCGTAACATCCGGGGCATACAGACACATTTTGCCTTCCGGGTTCAGCGGATCGGCTGTCTTCGGATAAATCACACCCTCATATCTCCAGTTGCCCAGGTCATCGACCGGAGCTGACCAGCACACATAGTCTCCCATGCAGAAAACATATCCGTTAAAGTAATCATGGGATCCGTAAACATATACGCGATCGCCAAAAACATAAGGTTCTCCGTCCGGAATATACTCCCAGGACGGTAAATATGGGTTAAACGCTTGTTTTTTCACTTTGATATTCTCCTTTGCAAGCCTAATTCATGTACATTGTTTCATAAAGCAAATTACTGGGTGCTAGTTTAAGCCTTCAAGCTGACCACACGATCATAGTCATATCCTCGATCTGGATTCACCTTTCCGGCATTCAGTTCGAAATAAACCACACCGTTTTCGTTTACAGGAAGCTCTACGCAGATATTTCCGTCCTCCTGCTTTTTACGCTCTGTTTTTACAAAAGGTCTGGATGATTCCCGAATCAGCTTCGTCTGTTCCTCACTCAGATTGGCAGGTTCTCCCATATCATGCCATACCTTCAAGGGATTACATGTTTCCTCATCTACCGTCTTAGTCAGGAAGCAGTACTCCTCCTGTTCAGCCGGAAATGTAAACTCCAACAGCATTTTTTCTTTACCCTGTTCTGTACTTTTACGGGCAATATTCCAGGCTACACCTAGATAATCACCGTTTGCACGTTTCAAAACGACAATATTGTCATCCTTATATACACAATTGGCTTCACTTTCCTCAAGCTTTTTGTAAAAAGCAAATGTCCAGAAGGTCGGCTTGGTAATACAGCCATTGGCAACCAGTCCAAAGCCGCCGTGGAATGGTGTAAAAGGAACTCCCAGCTCTTCAAACACATCACCAAATGTCCAGTAGGAATAGGATTCATTCACATCTCCCAATCTGGAAAGCTGCTGTGCTATAAAGGCCGCATTCAGGTTTGTGTCATGAATGACGCCCTGAGGAGTATAGGAGCTGTTGAACTCCGTGATATGAATCTGCAGACCCTTATATTCCGGGAAACTGTCAATAATATCTCTGGTTGTTTTTAAATTGGCAAAGCCGTCCTCTGCATTCATCAGTTCAGAATATGCATAATGTCCAATATATTCCGGCGGATCAACGGTGTAATGATGTCTGGTTACGAAATCCACAGGTATGTGATTCTCATGGCAATATTCCATAAATGCCTGAATCCATTTCTCATCCGTTCCTCCACAAACAGCAGGGCCTCCTACACGGAATCCCGGATTCACTTCCTTTATGGCATCAAAGGTTCTATGGAACAGCTTAAAATATTCCTGCATATCCGCATTTTCCCAGAAGCCGCAAAGATTGGGCTCGTTCCATACTTCAATGGGCCATTGAATAACTTCCTCTTCTCCATAGCGTCCCATCAGATGCCGCAGCAATGAACGCACCATATTACACCATATATCATAATCTTTTGGAGGAGTGGTATTTCCCTGCCAGTAAAAGATAGTCTGGCTTCCATTTGCCAACTTTTTAGGCATAAAACCCAGTTCAAGAAAAGGTCTCAGCCCCACCTTCTTATAGGCATCCATTACTCTATCCAGATAAGTATAGTTGTACTCGACCCTTACCTTACCATCCTCCTCATAGGTCTGAAAGATTGCCATATCATCACAGAATAATCCATGTCCCCGGATATGCTTAAATCCGATTTCCTTTTGAACCAAGCGCAGCTCCTCCTGATATTCTTCTGTCAATGCAAGCCCCATTCTTCCGGTTCCCACACAATAATCTACATTATTGTGAAAAAAGGCCTTTGAATCCTTTGTAATCACGATCTTTTTTCTGTCATGCTCTGTTGCCCCACCAAAATTTACCATGCATGTATCTCCTTCTTCTAAATCATGTTCCTATGCAGTCACGCATCAGATGTCTGACCGCTGCACGATCCGCAGCTCTCTGATGACGATTGCCATATTAATATGATACTATCGCATTGATTTAAAGTTTTCAATGATTTATACTATAAGAAAATTGATATATCCTCTGATGTATCAGAACGGAGATTCCAGATGACTGAAATTGAATTTGTCGGCTACAGTGCCGTTCACCCCTCAGATTTTATATATGATGTTCCGAATGGCTTTACAGGCTATCTTCTGCTTCTTTTCGACTCTCTCTCGGAGCTGCTCATAGACGGAAGACTAATGCGGACAGCCGCCAATTCTGCTATTCTGTATACACCAGGAAGCAGGATTTATTACCGTGCTGCCGGTGAAGAATACCGGAATGACTGGATTCGTTTTCGTTCCGATCACTCCTTCGTGAAGCTGTTTCCGTTAACAAACACCCCATTTCCCGTAACAGATCCGGAATACTGTCATCAGCTTTTTAAATTACTAACCTGGGAGTCCGCCTTTTTCTCCTCTGAAAGCGAATCAAACATTACTCACCTGCTTCGGGTTCTGTTCTCCAAATTAAGAGAAGGAATCCAGAATGAGTCCCCGGGTATTCACGATCATGAGCTGGTTGCATTGCATAAGATGATCTACAATAATCCTCAGCTTCCATGGAATATAAACATGATGGCTGCGAAGCTTCACTTAAGTCCCAGTCATCTTCAGACTCTCTATCACCGCAAATTTGGCTCCTCCTGCATGGACAATGTCATCGAAGGACGTCTGCGCCGTGCAAAGGATTTATTAGAGTACAGCGAATACTCCATCCGCGACATTTCCGAGCAATGTGGTTATAATAATGTAGAGCATTTCTGCAGACAGTTCCGTCAGCATAACGGCTGTACCCCTGGACAATACCGGAAAAATGCATCAGCGGGAAGCAACAAAAGACTTCTCACCCACAATACCCTGGGAGGAAGGGAGTTTGAGAAGATTAATCGAAATCATCCGGTTGCAGAATCTTTTCCGGTTCTGTGACGTCTTGATACCGGACATATCGGGATGAATCAACAGTATATTCTTATTAATTTTAAAGTTCGGGAAGGCCCATTCCACAAGCCTTCTCCAAAGTGACTTTTTCTCCTCCAACATCATCAATATTTTCTGTAAGTTCTTCTCCACCGGCATACATTCTTCCAAGACCGCATAAAATTTTATCAGAACATGTATAAAAATGACCTGTAAGTGACATTGATTCAGAACCGTCTTGAGTACACTGTCAAAGTTGATAACAACACATCTGAGAACCTGCAGTCCGTTGAATCCCGTATCCGTGATACTGATATGGCAGATGAGATGACAAGATTCTCGAAAGAGAGCAGCAGGCAGCTACTTCCATGCTTGCTCAGGCAGAGGATGAATAAAATCTTCTTTTTCTTCTTTTTCCCATTGCAAATCCCACATTTTCCTGTATGATAGAGATATATTAACAATAAGGAGGCATACAGTTATGTTGCAGATTAAAAATCCGGTTTTGTCGGGATTTAATGCAGATCCATCCATTATCCGTGTGGATGATACATATTACATTGCGAACTCTACGTTTGAGTGGTTTCCGGGAGTTCGTCTGCATGAGTCAAAAGATTTAGTACATTGGAATCTTCTTCCATCCGCATTGTCCACGACGACATTGCTTGATATGAAAGGAAATCCGTCATCGGGAGGTATCTGGGCGCCGGATCTTTCCTATGCAGATGGAAAATTCTGGCTGATTTATACGGATGTAAAAGTAACCGAAGGACCGTTCAAAGATATGATCAATTATCTGACGACGGCAGAAGATATCCGCGGACCATGGTCGGATCCGATCCGTGTCAATGGTGTGGGATTTGACGCATCGTTGTTCCATGATGATGACGGACGCAAATACCTTGTTCAGCAGACATGGGATCATCGCGAATACCACCATGCTTTTGACGGTATTACAGTGACAGAATTTGACACAGAGACAATGAAATTAAAACCGGAGACAGCACGTACGATCTACGCCGGAACGGACGTTAAACTGGTTGAGGGACCACATTTGTATAAGATCAACGGATATTATTATCTGTTTGCTGCACAGGGTGGAACCGTTTGGACACATCAGGAAGTAGTAGCTCGTTCAAAGACGTTAGATGCGTTGAGTTTTGAGACAGAGCCTGGCGATCCGTTTATTACAAACTTTGATACGCCGGAACTTGAGATCCAGAAGCAGGGACATGGTGCTCTCGTAGAGACTCCCGGCGGTGAGTGGTATTATGCAAGTTTGTGTGGAAGACCGTGGCACCACGAAAATGAAAGTTCGATCGACCCACGCGGCTGGTGTCCGCTTGGCCGTGAGACGGCAATTCAGAAAGTATACTGGGATGAAGAAGGCTGGCCTCGTATCGAGGGCGGACATGGCGGAAAAGTGCTTGTGGATGCGCCGAAAGATGCAATCTTGACAGAAGCACCGGCAGATCATTCGATGCATGATGAATTTGACACACCAAAACTTCATGATGAGTGGAATACCCTCCGCGTACCATTTACCGAGGAAATGGGTACGACAGGGGATGGCAGGCTGACATTGGTCGGAAAAGGATCCCTCTGCAATAAGCATGAGCTTTCGTTGGTGGCAAAACGCTGGCAGGCATTTAACTTTGATGCCGAAGTGAAAGTGAAATTTGATCCGTTCAACTATCAGCAGATGGCTGGATTGACAAATTTTTACAATGATAAGCACTGGTCATTCGCTTTCGTTACGTGGAATGAGAAAAATGGCCGCGTGATCGAAGTGGCAGAGTGCAATCGTGGCGGATATCGTTCGTTCCTTCGCGACGATGCGATTCCGGTACCGGATGATGTTGAATTTGTATGGCTTCGCACAAAAGTAAGAAAGCAGTCTTACAGCTACGAGTATTCCTTTGACGGAAAGAACTATACAGAGATTCCGGGCACACTGGATGCCGCTGTATTGTCCGATGATTACGTACTCCAGTCATACGGTGGATTCTTCACCGGAGCATTTGTCGGCATGGCATGCGTGGACTACTCCGGATACGATCAGACAGCAGAATTCCGCAGTTTTGACTATAAAGAACTGGATTAATCAATAGCAAGAGCCTTTTTTAAACCAGGCTCAATCAGATGGCTGGCGATGCCGCAGAGGATTCTGGGAAAAAGGACGAAAAGTCCGGGAACCAGGAAGACGATGAGGCAGGCGCCGGCCATTGTAAATAATAAGATGAAAGTTTCTTTGATGTGACCAGCCATCAGGCGCACGGAGAGCAGAAGAACTGCCGGAAATGAAGCGCGCAGGTGTGAGATCACGGCAAAGATATAATTGGCGAGAACCTAGAGGACGAGGCAGATTACCATCCATAAAAAGGGCGGTAAAAGATTGCCGTTTTTTCCGGTAAAGACTTGGGAAAGATCTAATTCATAGTCAAACCGAGGCCTCCTTGTGCTTAGAGCATATGAAGTTTTAGCTTTGTCTTGTAGTTTACGAATATCCGAAAATCAAAAAAGCCCTTTGAGAAAAGGATTTCTCCTCTCTCAAAGGGAAAGTTGGCAAACTTGAATTTCTATTTGTGTTGCCATGTCATTACATAATCTTTTTCTCCGGTAGCCTCATCTAAGCCACTATGCTGAATCT
>OODU01003480.1_pt1 | contig 11844 bp, 13 predicted proteins | sample 1671171 | NCBI WGS metagenome assembly OODU01 (sample SAMN06348129, study PRJEB24527) | human gut metagenome | biome: human gut; feature: ankylosing spondylitis patient; material: feces | host: Homo sapiens | place: China | collected 2015-10
CATTTAAGGACTCCTTAATAAAATAAAATAAAATCACCAGCAAAAGCAACCAACCATATATATAGTTATCTATATACTAAATACTTACAAGGTATCAAAGAGTATTAGATTTGAGAAAAGGAAGGTATGACACTTTTTACACAGATTTATTTAAAATTTAAAAGATAATTATAAAAATATTTGAATTTTATGTTAAATTTAGCTATGATGGCTGTAGATTTTTAATCTAGTAAATCTTAAAAAGGCATACAAATGAAAATTCAGATTCCAATCACAACCATTGTCGGTGCAAAGATTACCTTATCAACACTGTTGTTATGCATACCTATTTCTTCCGTAGCCGAGCTTAATGTAAATAATAATGGGAATGCGATATCCAAAGGACAAGGTAATACATATAAACCAACAGATCAATCCAATAATAATGTCACGATTTCAGGAAATGAGCAACAAGGAGCAGAAATATATGGTGGGTATAGTGATAGTGAGGAAACTAAATCAAATACTATTAATGTAGATCCCGGTACTTTTATAGGCAATCGTTATCCGAACAGTCAAAAAAACGGTGGAAAAGTTATAGGCGGTAAAGGCACCTTCTCATCAAATAACAAAGTTGAGATAAAAAGTAGTAATACTAATTCCGTTACTACAATTGCTGGTGGAATGAAAAATGCAGAGCTTATAGGAGGATATGCTACGACAAGCGAGTCTAAGAACAATACGGTATTAATAGATAATAAAACCGTATTTTATGGAGGATATGAACAAGGGTATATAGCCCAGCATTTAAAAAGCAATATTTATGGAGGACAGTCTAAAAGTACTGCTACTAGTAATAAGGTAGAGATAAAAAAAGATATAGAATTAACTGCTACAAGTGATAATCAGCATCAATTTAAAATAGCAGGAGGATTTGTTGAAGCACCAAATAAAAACAATGGAAAAGCAATATCATCAAACAATAGCGTAATTATAACGGATGCTAAATTAACTGCCGGGCTTCGATTTGGTAATAAATTGCAACATCACACCCATATCATAGGAGGCGAGGCAAGCGTATTTTGGAACTTTGATTATGGTAGCGCTGAAGCGATCGGCAATATGGTAAATTTAACAAACGTTACTATAGCAACACATTCTAGTCTTAAGAATCCGATCATTGATATCTTTGGAGGTTTAAGCAAAGATGCCACAACAGATAATGTCGTCACTATAAAAGGCAACACAAAGATAAATTGGGATGGAAGCGGTTCGGCATCAAGTACAAAAATATATATCAAAGGGGGCAACGGTTATCATCAGTCTAATAGAAACAAAGTATATATACAAGACAATAGCAAAATAAAAGCTGTAGAAATCATAGGTGGCGGAAGCTCTCAAGTCGCTTCTGAAAATTTAGTTATTATATCTGGAGGCACTATCAACGTTCCTACTATAGGCGGCGGAAGTGCTACTAATGCAACAAATAACCAAGTTACAATATCTGGTGGAAAGGTTACTTCTAGCACAATCTATGGTGGTAATGCAAATAAATCTGCTAACGAGAATAAAGTAACTATCACAGAAGGTACGGCCAATATTGCAGATATCTATGGAGGAAAATCTATAAGCAATAATAGTATAGCTAATAAAAACTCGATCACAATCTCTGGTGGAACATTGCAAGTTACTAATATCTACGGAGGTCATTCAGCTAAAGACGCTAATGAAAATTCAATTCAAATCTCTAACGGGGGCAATATAAACAATATTGTAGGCGGTCATGCTCAAGACCATACCAACTTAAATACGATTAATATTACCGGCGGTACTATCCAAAGCGTTACTGGTTGAAACTCTGGTGTTGTTGCATCTCAAAACTACGTAAATGTATCTGGCGGAGTAGTTGAAAATTATATTATCGGAGGTAAGTCATATAGCGGTTCTGCAACCAAGAATTCCGTAATAGTATCTACAGATACTTCTGCTATCATTATAGGCGGACAAGGCACAAATGCAAATGCTATTGAAAACTCAGTTACAATATCTGGTGGAAAGGTTACTAATAGTATATACGGCGGTAAATCCACAAACGGCAATGCCAATAAAAACTCGGTTACTATATCTGGAGATAACACTTCAATTACCGATAAAATCTATGGCGGTGAAGGTATAAGTGCATCTGAAAATAGAATAGAAATCTCTAACGGAAAAATATCGGGAGAAATTTACGGTGGATATGGAACAACGGTATCTAAAAACTCAGTTACGATATCTGGCGGAACAGTTACTAGTAATATATACGGCGGTAAATCACTAAACGGTAATTCTACTGAAAACTCGGTTAATATATCTAATGGAACAATCACGGGAAATATTTATGGAGGATATAGCAGTGGCGGCGGTAGTTCTACTGGAAATAAAATCATCATCTCAGGTAGTCCGGATCTATCAAATGCTACTTTATACGGCGCCGATGGGAAGATAGCTGCACCCCCCCCCATAGAGCAAAATTTAGCACCCAAAAGAGTTAGGAGGGCACTTGCAGATCCGGCAGATATCCAACCTTTAAATGATCCTCCTTCTGATTATAAATCAGGAAACACTCTAGCTACTCAAGATTCATTAAATTTAAAAATAAAATCTATAAAAAACTTTTCAAATTTAAATCTGAATATTCCAAGAGATATGACTACAAATGATTATATATTAATTTTAGGTGAAGATATGGATTTAAGCGACTTAATAATCACACCTCAATTTAACGCAAATAATCTAAATTTAAATGAAGGAGATACAATAACTCTTATAGGAGGGTTTGATGATGCAAAGATAACAGGTGGAGATGATGCAAACTCTATTATTCCTATTCCTATTCCAGCCCCTCAGCCTGCTCCGGTAGTTCTTGTTAGCGAACCTAAAAAGACTCTATTTGGAGTTTCTCAAATCATTACTTATACTTCAGTCGGTAATAGTAAGTTTGTATTAGGAAAAAAAGAGCCAAATCCAGGAATGAAATCTTTCTTAGAATCAGGCGTTGCATCTATAGTATCTACAAATCAAGCAGGTGATCTAGCATCAAATGAAGGTATAAAAAATATGGTTAGTCAAGCTAGCAGTTCAAACTCATTTGCCGCACTTAGCAATGGTCGCTTTCGTTATAAAACGGGATCTCATATAGATATAAATGGTTTCTCGCTTATAGTTGGTGTTTCTAAAGAGATAGAGTCTTTTACGTACGGTATATTTATGGAAGCAGGAAATGCAAATTATAATAGCTATAACGACTTTGCTCCTAATAGTATTCCAAATACCAATAGCATAAAAGGAAGCGGTGATACTAATTACTTTGGTATCGGAGTTTTACTAAATACTAAATTAGCAAATAACTTCTATTTAGATGGATCGCTTAGAGGAGGTAAAGTAAAAAGTAATTATGTTAGTAACGACTTTAATGGGGTAGCGTCATTTGATATGGGTAGAAACTACTTTGGAGGACATATAGGGCTTGGCAGGATTTTTAATATAAATGATATAAATATTATTGATTTATACTCAAAGATTCTTTATTCCGAGCAAGGAAGCAAAGCAGTGTATATAAGAGATGAAGGGTTTGAGTTTGATACTGCTAAGTCTATAAGACTAAGTTTAGGCGCTAGATATAACTATGAGTTAAACGACAGTACTAATCTATATGGCGGAGCTGCTTATGAGAGAGAATTTGACGGCAAACAAAAAACATATAGCATAGTAGCAAATGCAAATATAGATGCTCCCGGAGCTTCCGGAGATAGTGCTATGCTTGAGATCGGAGCTAGTATAACTCCTACAAACTATAAAGCGTTCAATGCAAATTTTAATTTACAGCTATTTACCGGAGTAAAAAGCGGTATCTCGGGCGGCTTAAAAGCTCGATATAAATTTTAATTTAATGTTGTAATTTATAAATTTAGTGATAGCAGATTGATGATGTATCGGTCTGCTTTAAATGTATGATGTTTATTAAATTTAATAAAATAAGTTAATAATTTAATGGTGGAGGTGTGCAGGATCGAACTGCAGTCCAAAAATAATAGATTCATAGCCTCTACATGCTTAGCAGAAGTGAGAGTTTCACTTAGCTTCGCTCACTTCCCAAAGCGTTTAGCTAAGCTAAGACTAAATTTCAATTATAGATTCGTCAATTCTTTAATCTAAGCTATCAAAAATTACCCGCTAAAGCTTCTAGATAGCATTGAAGTTTCGCAGGGCTCAACTGGACTTACGCAGCTTTAGCGTAAGCAGGAGCGAATTTAACGTTGTTTGCGTTTAATTTTATTTTGGGCTTTTTAAGCTTTGCCCAAAGCTGCATGCCGCCGTGACTCCACTACTCCTGTCGAAGCCAAGTCACCCCCATAAGTTGGCGATTATACATAAAATTTAATTTATTGTCAAGCAAATAAATTTGTAGGAATATTAATTATACTAGCACGTAAAATGTGAAAATAAATCTCATCATTTTCCAAATCTTGCCTATATAATTCAAGCTGACTAGAAACTTCTAAAAGCCAGTCTATAGCTTCATTTGACGCTATAGTTCCGGTATTTTTATGACTTTTTAGTTCAGATACTATGTCTTCTGCTATTGAAGTTAGTTTTATGATCGCGTCTAGCTTTAAGTACTCACATGCGGATTTAATATTGTGAAATATCCTTCCAAGTTCATTCGCGCTTGCATCAAATTTATCTTTGTTGCCTAAATTTATAATCAACCCGTCAAGCAGACCGTTCATTATGCCAAAATGAGTTAAGAACTCATCTATGATATCAAGTTCGTATTCGATTTCTAGCTGTTTTAGTAATCCCATTTTTATATTTCCTACTTATATTCAGACAAATTGTAGCAAATTTTAGATAAAATCAGACAAAAAAATGAGAAAAATAAGGAAAAATATTGAAAAAAGTAACCATAAACGATCTGTTTATGATGAAAAACAGAGAAAAGATTGTTATGATAACTGCTTATGATGCTCTGTTTGCAAGGCTTTTTGATGATTATGTGGATATGATTTTGGTCGGCGATAGTTTAAATATGAGTTTTGGTGGTAAAAATGAAACTATAGGACTAAGCGTTGATGATATGATCTATCATACGAAAGCTGTGCAAAATGGTGCTAAAAAAGCATTTTTAGTTGTAGATATGCCCTTTGGCTCGGCTTGCACGCCGCAAATAGCACTAAAAAATGCTATAAAAATCTATAAAAAAACAGGCTGTGACGCTGTAAAAATAGAAGGCACGAAAGAGATGGCGGACACCATCAAACTTCTTAGCCAAAATGGCATAATTGTTATGTCTCACATCGGTTTAAAACCTCAAATGTCACGTTTTGAAGGTGGATACAAGATAAAAGGCAAAGACGAGCTAAGCGCAAAAAGCATATTAGAAGACGCTATCGTTTTGGAGTCTGCGGGAGCTAGCTTGTTTTTGCTAGAAGGAATCGTAAGTAGTGTTGCGAGCGAAATTTCTCAAAAATTAAAAGTGCCGACTATAGGAATAGGAAGCGGTGCTTCTTGTGATGGACAAGTTTTGGTATGGAGCGATGCGTTTGGCTTTTTTGATGAATTTAAACCAAAATTTGTAAAAAGGTATTTAGAAGGTGCGACTCTTATAAAAAATGCTCTAAAAGAGTATGCGGACGAAGTAAAAAATAGCAAATTCCCAAGTAGTCAGTATGAATATACCAAATGAAAATATAGTAGATATAAGACTTCCTAGTGAATGGATGGAGTACGGAATTTTAGAGGGTTCAAAACTCATTACTTATGAAAATGCAAGCGGAAAGATAAATCCTATGTTTGTACGCTTGGTGGAGCAGCATTTTAAAAAAGACGATGAGTTTTATCTTATGTGTGCGACCGCCAAAAGATCAAAAGCTGCTTTAAAACTACTGCAAAATAATGGTTTTAAAAATGTTAAAGAGATAAAAGGCGGCGCTTATTACTACGAAAAAATGGGTGCTAAATTTGAAAAGTTTGCACTTTAAGGATAAGAATTGGATAGGATAGTCGAGATAGAAAAAGTCAGCTTTGAAAGCGAATATGAAGTAACTTTAAGACCATTGACTTTTGAAGAGTATATAGGTCAAGAAAAAATCAAATCAAATTTAAAAGTATTCATAAAAGCCGCTAAAAAGCGCCTTGAAAGCTTAGATCACGTACTATTTTATGGGCCTCCTGGACTTGGAAAGACTACTCTTGCTCATATTATAGCAAACGAAATGGGAGCAAATATCAAGATCAGCTCCGCTCCGATGATAGAAAAAAGCGGAGATTTGGCTGCTATCCTCACGAATTTAGAAGAAGGCGATGTGCTATTTATCGATGAAATTCACCGCTTAAGTCCTGCCATAGAAGAGGTGTTATACTCTGCCATGGAAGATTTCAGACTTGATATCATTATAGGTTCTGGACCTGCAGCTCAAACTATAAAAATTGATATTCCTAAATTTACTCTTATAGGAGCCACTACAAGAGCAGGCATGATCTCGGCTCCTCTTAGAGATAGATTTGGTATGCAGTTTAGGCTGCAATTTTACACCGATAACGAATTAGCTCGTATTATCTCTATAGCTGCTTCTAAACTAGGTAAAAATAGCACTAAAGAAGCTAGCTTAGAGATAGCAAAACGCAGCCGTGGAACCCCTCGTATAGCTTTAAAACTACTTAAACGTATTAGGGATTTTGCTGAAGTCAGTGATGAAAACAGTATCAGCAAAGATAGGGCTAAAAGTTCTCTTGATAGTCTTGGAGTAAATGATCTTGGTTTTGATGAGATGGATTTAAAGTATTTAGATATATTAGTGGGGTCTAAAAGAGCTCTTGGCCTTTCAACTATAGCTGCTGCTTTGAGCGAGGATGAGGGCACCGTAGAAGATGTTATAGAGCCTTATTTGTTATCAAACGGATATATAGAAAGAACCGCAAAAGGTCGTATACTAAGCTTTAAAAGCTATAGCGTTTTTGGTATAAATCCGCCTATGCATATAACCGAAGAAAAACAAAATAAAGGTCTGTTCAATGAATGATTTAAATTTTAAAAACAACCTAAATTCTCAAAGTCGGCATTCTACAAATCGTCTATTTTTTGGTTTTTTCATACTTTTTTTGCTTTGTTGGGTACTATTTTTATTTCAATCATATCTTCTTACTATTAGTATCGGAGTGCTTTTAGCAGTTGCTACTTCAAACATACAAAACGCATTTTTACGTTTTACAAACGGCAAAGCCGCACTTTCAGCCGCCATTACTACGCTATTTTTATGTACAGTATTTTTCTTGCCGCTCATATACGCCGTTATAGAGATAGTAAAAAACGCTGCGAATTTCGACATTAAAAGCATATCTCACACCATTGATTATATAAAAAATTTTGATTTGAAATTGCCTCAAGCTCTCTCATTTTTAGAGCCTAAAATAAAAGAATTGATAGCCGGTATCGATCTGCCCACGTTGATTAGAAAAGTTCTTAGCTATGCAAAAGGAAGTTTGGAAAAAAGTGCTAATTTTCTTATAGATATCAGCTTTATCATGCTTTTTCTATTTTTTTCACACTTTTACGCAAACTTTTTTAAAAGTTATATCAAAAAAGTTTCTCCTATAGCAAAATACGAGTTAGAAGCCATATTTTTAGAAGTTGCAAATACCATGAGCGTTGTGTTTTACTCTACTATAGCAAATATGATTTTGCAAGGCTTTTTATTTGCTATTATAGCTAGTTTTTACGGTTTTGACGGACTGCTTTTTGGCGTACTGTTTGCATTTAGTTCGCTTATTCCCGTAGTAGGAGGCGCTTTAGTTTATATTCCTCTTAGCGTGTTTGAGTTTTCTCTTGGAGACACTAAAGCGGCTATAATAATTTTAGTATATTCCATTGTTGTTATATCCACTTTAGCAGATAACTTTGTAAAGCCGCTCGTTATTAAATTTATAAATGAAAAGCTTCTTAAAACACCGGCCAAAATGAATGAATTATTAATATTTTTCTCTATGTTGGCAGGTCTTTCGAGTTTTGGATTTTGGGGAATTGTTCTTGGACCGGCTATAGTTACTCTTTTATCGGCAACGCTTAGAGTTTATGCTATGTTAAAAAGCAGCGACTTAGACTCAAAGGCAAAAGAGTGAAAAAGTACAACTTTACTTTAGATAATGCGGTTTTAAAACTAGATGGGGAATTTGATTATACTATGGATAAAAAGATCTTAAAAGAGCTTAGAAGTCTCAAAGTAGACACTCTAGATCTGAAAAATCTAATCCGCATAGACTATAGCGCTGCTACTTTTTTTGCTAAACACTACAACTGTCCAAAACTCATTAACTCAAACGATAAATTCGATAAAATATTCGCTCTAGTAAGCGACAAATATATTTTAAATCTACAAATTATTAAATTTAAAAAATCAAATTTAATCGAGCAAATAGGCAAAAACATCATAAATTTAAAAAACGAACTAGTCTCTTTTTGCATATTTCTAGGTGAGTTTTTATTTAATCTTACAAAATCATTATTAAACCCGTTTACCGTAAGATTTAAAGAGCTTTCAAACCACTTTTATAGTGCAGGGATAAGTGCTGTTTTCATAGTCTGTCTTACTAGCTTTCTTATTGGTATCGTGCTTGCTTATCAAGGCGCAACAATGCTTGAAAACTTCGGCGCTAGTATATACGTGGTTGATATAATGGGTATTATGACGCTTCGTGAAGTAGGACCTCTTATAGCAGCTATCGTAGTAGCTGGACGATCAGCTTCTAGTTACACGGCTCAGATCGGAGTTATGAAAATAACAGATGAGTTAGAAGCCATGAAAACTATGGGTTTTGAGCCGTTTAGATTTATCGTTATGCCGCGTGTTTTGGCTCTTATTTTGGCTATGCCTTTTATAGTATTTTTAGCAAACGCGGTAAGTATTTTTGGACAAATGATGGTTTGTAATTGGTATCTTGATCTTAGTTTTTCAGACTATTTAGAAAGATTTAGATCTAGTATCGCTCTTAGGCATTTTTGGGTGGGATTATTTAAAGCTCCGTTTTTTGGAGCGGTTATAGCTCTGATAGGATGCAAAAGAGGATTCGAGGTTAGCGGAAGCACAAACAGCGTAGGTGAGCTTACTACAAGAAGCGTGGTAAATGCGATATTTTGGATTATTGCTTTAGATGCTATTTTTTCTATTATATATACGGAGCTAAAAATTTGATAAAAGCTATAGATTTATGCACTGCTTATGGAGAAAGAATTATGCACGATCATGTTAGCTTTCAGATAAATGATGGCGAAATTTACGGACTTTTAGGCGGTAGCGGTAGCGGTAAAACAACGCTTTTAAAAACTCTTATCTATCTGAAAGAACCTACTAGCGGGGATATTTTTTGGGATAATCAAAACCTTTGGCAAGCAAATTTACAAACCAGAGATGAGCTTAGACTGAAAATGGGCGTTATGTTTCAGTTCGGCGCACTTTACAGCGGTATGAACGTACTTGATAACATCGGTATATTGCTAAAAGAATATAGCGATTATGACGAGCAAGATATCAATGAAATAGCCAAAATGTGGCTCATAAAAGTAGGTCTTTCAAAAGAAGCTATGAGCTTGTATCCAAGCGAGCTTAGTGGTGGAATGAAAAAGCGCGTAGCCTTAGCTCGTTCCCTTGCTCTAAGCCCAAAAGTACTATTTTTAGATGAGCCGAACTCTGGTCTTGATCCTATGAGCGCAAGAGCGCTTGATAAGCTTATATGCACCATTAGAGATAGTTTAGGGATTACTGTCGTAATGGTTACTCACGATATAGATTCTATATTTGGCATTTTAGATAGATTTCTTATAATAGACAATCACAAAATCGCTTATGAGGGCGATTTAAAAGGTGCTTTAGAATACAAAGAAAATCCACTTAGGGAATTATTTACTATGAGGAGTTTAAATGGAAAATAAAAACTCATATTTTATAGCCGGACTATTTTTTTGTATAGTTTTGGCTATGCTTACATTTTTCGTATTATATATGAATATCAAAGGCAATGAAGGAGAAACTCGTTACTATTACATAGAAACAAAAGAGCTTCCAAACGGTATAAAAAATGACTCTCAAGTACGTTTTATAGGTGTGCCTGCCGGTATCGTCAAAGATATATATTTCAGCGATCCAAAATCAGCCACCATAGAGATAAAAATGAGTCTCAAAAAAGATCTTCCTATCAAACGAGATAGCGTTGCAGTAGTAGAAGTCCAAGGAATCAGCGGTATAGCTTATATAAATATAAGTAAAGGTAGCGATAGCGCGGAAGTATTTTCGCCAAACGATAAACCTAGTATCAAAATGGGACAAGGCCTACTAGCCAAAATAGGCGATAGCGCCATAAATTTAGGAAGTCGTATAGACGCTAGTTTATCAAAGATTGATCGTGCACTTTCTGATGAAAATTTAAATAACTTAAGCAACTCCATCGCTTCTTTAAACACTATTTTATCAAACCTAGCAAAAGTCTCTAATGAGCAAAACTCAAACAATATAAACAAGCTTTTAGAAAACTCTGTTGCTATCTCAAATAGAGTATCGGCTATTAAATTTGAAGAATTAAACAAAAATGCAGCCGATTTTTTAAACATAGCTAAAAAAAGCGCAAAGAGTTTTGAAGATACTCAAACTCTACTAATGAGCAAGTTATCAAGCGGTGAATACGATTTTAAGTCTTTTTTAACTCCGACGCTCAGCGCTACAAACGATACTCTTTTGCAGCTAGACTCCCTTATTATGGAGCTTAAAAACACGCTTTTTAGACTAGAAGACAACCCTTATGAATTTTTCTTTAAAGATACTTCAGGAGATAAGAAATGAAATACGTTTTTGCAATTTTTATATCGATTTTATTGAGCGGCTGTTTAGCGAAACAAAGCCCTCAAACAACATATTATGAGTTAAGCACTCCAAAAAAAGAACTCAACAGGTGCGACAGAAGAAGCGACGTATTTATTCACGTCCAAAAGATAAAATCCTTAAGCCCTTATCAAACCAGAAACATCATTTATAAAGACGGTCTTGAGCTGAGTTACTTACAAAATGTTAAATTCATAGCATATCCGAGCGATATGATTTACAAAGCACTTATTTTGTATTTAGATCAAAATTGCCATATTAAAGAGCGTAGCGATGCTCAAGTAAGCTTAGAAATCACTCTTCTTGATATCGGTGTTACGCAAAACACTGCTTATATAGAAATTCTAGCCAAACTCACAGATAAAGATAAAATCATTTTAAACAAAATCCTAAGCGCAAAAACTACTACGACAAGTAGCGTAGCAGAAGCTTTAAACGCCTCTTTAGAGACTGTTTTTGGGGATTTGCACTCTATTTTAAATGAAATGCTATAAGCTAGCAGCCGTTTCTTACGATGAGGCTCTTTGGTAAGCCCATATGCTCCATTATACTTATCTCTTTGCGCCTCATTTCTCCATCGTCGTTTTCATGATCGAATCCTAGTATATGAAGTAGTCCGTGAGTAAAAAGAAGTGCTATTTCATCATCTGTGCTGTGACCTAACTCAAGAGCCTTGCTAGAAGCTAGATCTGTATTTATAACTATAGAACCTATAGGGAAATGAGGTACGTAAGTAAGCGGGAAGCTAAGAACATCTGTAGTTTTGTCCATACCTCTTTTATCTCTATTTATCTCTCTCATCTCTTCATTGCTTACAAATACAAGCTCGACTTCGGCTTTTGTGAGCATATCGGCTATCTTATCTAAAACAGAAGGATAGCTATCATTGCAAATTATCATTTTCGCCTTTCAAATTTAAAATAATAAATAATCCCAAAATCTGTGTTAAAAAAAG
>OODU01003484.1_pt1 | contig 11840 bp, 8 predicted proteins | sample 1671171 | NCBI WGS metagenome assembly OODU01 (sample SAMN06348129, study PRJEB24527) | human gut metagenome | biome: human gut; feature: ankylosing spondylitis patient; material: feces | host: Homo sapiens | place: China | collected 2015-10
TATTTCCATATTTTTCAACTTGTTTAAATGTCAGTGCGAATATAAGGGAAGAAACCATGAGAGGCAAGTGCGACCGGCACACTGGCAGGAATAGTCATGGATAGTCGGTTTTTGTCATATGGGAAGGAAAAAGAAAGCCGAAGCAGGTCTGGATCCACTACCCCCTTTGGGTATGTGAAAGGAACGTTGTGGTGAAAGAAAAAACTCCTTTTCACACATGGATGAGGCAATGCCGGAAGTCCGGCAATAAAAAATGTGGCTTCTCTATCCGGGTAAATGCCATGATTACAGACTTCTTCCTGTTCCTATACCATCAGGTCGGTTACCTTCAGGTTAACAACTTATCCAACCTGTGATAGATCCGGATGTGAAAAGATTACTTTGGCTGGCTATTACAATATAATAAGTAGAATCATGTCAAATCTACTGCTGCTATTGTTTGTTGATAATGGCTGGCAGTAGAACAAACTTTCGTTAAACCAATACGTTCATTCTTTATTATCAAGTTTTTAGACTACCTTTGTATTTTATTAACTCATTTACCAAACATTATGGGACTACTCAAACCGAATCAAGTTTTGAACAAAGCATATAGACAGGTTGCGATTGAAACAACAGATTTTGACTTATTCAAAAATGCCCTTCGCACATTGAGAGACAATATTGTGGATGGGCAAAGAGAACACACGCAAAAAGAACATTTACGTAATTTTCTGAGTGAAACGTTCTACAAGCCATACTACATGGCTCCCGAAGAAGATATTGATTTGGCTATCCGATTGGATAAAACTATCAAGTCCAATATAGGGTTATTGATTGAAGTAAAGAGTACCACCAACAAAGGTGAGATGATTTCTAATGACAATCTTAATCGTAAGGCTTTGCAGGAATTATTGCTATACTATCTTAAAGAACGTGTCAATAAGAAGAACAATGATATTAAATATCTCATCGCTACTAATATTCATGAATTCTTTATTTTTGATGCCCATGAGTTTGAACGCAAATTCTATCAGAACAAACAATTACGTCGTGAGTTTCAAGACTTTGTGGATGGACGCAAAACCAGTAACAAAACCGATTTCTTCTATACTGAAATTGCAACAACCTATATTGAGGAGGTGAAAGATAGCCTTGAATACACTTACTTCAACTTACAAGACTATCAACACCTGCTTGATAGAACAGACAGTAGCGCTTCACGCAAACTTATCGAACTTTATAAGATATTCAGCGATACACATCTTTTGAAGCTATCGTTCCAAAATGACAGCAATTCGCTCAACCGTGGATTCTACACTGAGCTGCTACACATTATTGGTATTGAGGAACGCAAAGAGAATAATAAAACCGTGATTGTACGCAAAGCTGTGGAACGGCGTGACGAGGCTTCATTACTAGAGAATACTATTAACCAACTGGATGCAGAAGATTGTTTGCGTCACATAAATGGTCGTATAAGTTCAGCCGTTCTATTGCGTTCATCCTCAGTTTGGCAGTTCGCCAATATCTCATCACGCTTTTCGGTGTTTATGATAAATGCGTCATTGAATCCTGTCTTAATACCGTAGTTGATTTGAATATCCCAATCCTTCAATGGAGTTCCCACAGCCTCAATCTTTCGTTTGATACTCTGCTCAATAGGCGAGAGTATCACCCACGAATCAGAGGAAACGAAGTCGCACACCACACCCTCTTGTTGCACAAAATCGCTCAAATTATTCAAGCCATTCGAATCTTGTACCAAACAAGCTTGTGTGTTAAAAATATTTGCTGCTTTTTGAGATAAAAGAATATTTGCTTCTACCGTTATTGCATCAAATATTTTCACACCTGCAAAATCTACCAACATAATAGGATTCGTCTTGCTTGCAAAGTAACCTCGTAAGGCTTCACCATACCTTGCACGCATCCATTTGTTAGACGTGATATAGCAAAGATAACCATTAGGAGCAAGCAGGTTCATACCCAACTCATAGAAGAGACAGTAAATATCACCAGTACGTGCATAAGTTACGTACCCCATGCGTTCCAGCACATCGGCACTCTTACCCATAGATTGTAACTGAATGTAAGGTGGATTGCCGATAATACAGTCAAATCCCAAGAAGTTACCTTCGGCATCGAGTACTTCTGGAAACTCCATACGCCACTCGAATGCGCCAAGGTAAATTTTGTTAGAACGTATCTCCTCAAATATATTTTCTAAAGCTGCAACTTCTTTCTTTAAGTCGGCAATGTGCTTGTCCAACGCTTTCTTTTCCTTTTTTGTCGGTTCAAACAGTTGAGGTGCTTGCAGGGTTGCCAACTCAGAACGACGTTTGTTCAATCTTACCAATCGTACATCCCTGCGGTTGATTTCTGTTCTCAGTTTCGACTTGATTTCAGTTATAAGCGTTTCCAAATCCTGCTTTTCCCCTTTACCGTGGGCATTTTTGTATTTGGCTACAGCCTCCTTGTATTGGCTGATGCTGATACTAGACTCTCGCAGTACGGTCTGAATACTGTCTGTCAAAGCGAATCGGTGAAGCAAAGAATTTCCACATTTGATGTTAATGTCGATATTTGGTAAGGTTTCTAAATAAGTGTAATTACTTTCAGCCGTATAGTAAGCATTCTTCAACAATTCAATCCACAGTCGTAGGCGGCAAATCTTCACAGAGTTGGGGTTAATATCAACGCCAAATAAACAGTTCTCAATGATTTGACGCTTCTCCTTGAAAAGAGTTTCCTGCATGCGGCGACTTTCCGCATTGAGTGGGTTGTAAGCAAATAAATTACCTTCGGTATCGGTAACAATCAGCTCGTCATTTTCAATGGCAAGTTGATAGTCCGCTTTGCGGATACGCTTACCGGTAGCATCTACCAAAATACCTAATTCGTATTTCAAGAGTATCAGTTCATTGAGAGCAGACACAAGAAAGTGACCCGAACCAACAGCTGGATCACACAGTCGCAAACTGTTAATTAGTTCATTAGCTTCGACTATATTGTCAATATGGTTGTATAGTTCTATACGGGTGGTACAATTCCAGCCATAATAACCATTAAACTTTTGCAACACGGTCTTGGTGATTGCTTCACGGCACATGAACATAGTGATAAAGCCTGGAGTGAATACTGAACCATCCTTGTGACCATTTATTTTCTCGAATATAAGCCCTAAAACAGAAGCATTGATGAGTGTTTTAGCCTCTTCTTGCACTTCTTCACTGCCTTCGCTCGCAAAGTTATAAGCGTCGAGAAAAGCAAACAAATATTGGAGGGTGGGTAATGCGTTGACTTGTAGATTGCGTTTTTTATTTCGTAATACGCTACTCGCCAAGACAGGAAGTACCGTACGTTGTGAAAGGCTGTTTATCTTAATTGTTTTACTTTCCAAATCTGTCACCTCGAAAAGAGAACTGTTAAGATAGGGAACGTAAGCAAAATCACGCATAATGGAGTGTGTGCGGCTGCCCATGTCACGTGCAAGCACTTGGAAAAAGAGTGTGTTGAGATCATCATAGTCATGAATCTTAGTTATTGAAAGAAATTTATAGATTGCATCTCCATTGTGGTATTTCAACATCTGAGCCTCCAACAGTTTCAAGAAAAGGATACGATTCATCCAAGTAATACACAATTCCATTGCAACATTGAATAACCGTTCCTCATAATCATTCCCATACAAACGACCGATTCTTCGTGGCAGGGATATCAAGAGATATGAATATGAATGGGCGGACTTGTGGATTATAGCCACATTTCCTTCGCGGCATTATGATATAGAAAGTTATCCTGCGGTGAAAAATTATCTTCTGTCAATTGGCATAGAGCGTTTAGAACAAACAGGAGAAACTCATATTGTTAATGGCAAAAAAATAAAAGCCCGAAAGAAAACTAGTAACGAGTGGTTTGAAACACAAGATAGCATCAGTTATTGGGAGGATTTTTCTAAGCCAAAAATTGTATGGAAAATAATCGGAAACCAAATGGCTTTTGCATATGATGCCAACAATTATGTAATGAACAATGCCTGTTATATTATGACAGGCGATCATTTGGATTATCTGTTGGCAGTATTGAATTTTCCAATAACTGAAGTAACCTTCGTGTAATCATACGAGTCTGTGATTTCCTGCGTTTACGCAGTTTGCTATAAGCAAGATAGGCACGGCGTACATCAAGATACTTGTTACGGGGACGTTGTATGTGCAAGGTCTGGCAATGTTTGCACAGATGACGATGAAGCCATACAATACCTTCCCATAAGAGTTTGGTATCAGTAGGAAAACGCAGATGACTTTCATAACAGGTGGCATCGGTCATACAGACATGAAGGTTCTCAAGATAAGGTTTCCAATGATCGGCAAGAATGAGCTGGAGGGACTCAATATCAAGGCGATCCGCTAGTTCCTGACGAATTGCACTGACGATTTTAGGATTGGTCAGTGGATGAAGCGGATCAATCTGAACACCACAAAATAACTGGTAATGAATATTACCGTTTAAATGCTCAATCAGTTGTGCATCGGAAAAGTTGGTATAGGACTTCAAGACCATCAAGGCTATTTTACCTTCGGGAGAAAAATAACTTTTACGACCCAAAGGAGAGGACTTCAAATGCATTTGTCGGGCCAGTTCCGAGAAAGGGAACAGAGAATGGAGTCGACCTAATTCACTCGTTGCAAAACTTTGACGATATTTTTTTAGCATATCGAACTCAGTAAAACCTAAACGAGGTTCGATTTCTGAGATTTTTTGTATCTTTACCATGTGTTTTTATTTTTAATTCCCCCCGTTTTGGCCGTCAAACCGTTTTTGGGGGGGAATGCTTAAAGAGACAAAAAAGGCAACTAACTCGCAATGAATTAGTTGCCTTAAATTTTATTATTTTAGGAATATCCCTGTTTTAATGATTGGTGTCTGGAACTGGTTGAGGAGTTATACTATAGACATTTACTGAATGTCCCTGTATAGTGTCGATAATATTAAAGAAAAACTTGTTATCTCCCTATATGCCAAAGGAATGAGCGTGTCCGACATTGAAGAGGAAATGCGTGAAATCTATGAGATAGAACTGTCCACATCAGCTATTTCCATCATCACGAACAAAGTCAACCAGGCTGCCCAGGAATGGCAGAACCGCCCTTTGGATCCGGTCTATCTCATCGTTTGGATGATTCTACCTATTTTGACTTTTCAGCCTATTAATTGTTTTGGTAACTTCGTTCATTAGCTTTTGATTGGAAGTTCTAAATGTGTTAAGTTCTTTGATTATATCTGCTTTATTATAGTATAAATTATACCAGCCTAATGTTTCAGCAGCCAATATGCGAAGTTCTTCTTCTTGGCTTTCATTTTTTATAATGTTCAGTAATGGCTCAATAGCTTTAGCAATAGGTTTATTTCGGAACCTACTTATTTCGCTTTGTATCTGTTTGGTAGTACTTTCCGGACTGTCAATAAGTGCAAAATCTCTTTCAAGTCCTTTCTTTTGGCGAGGAAGGTATTCTAACAATTCATTCACATAGGAAGAATCGTAGAAAGACCAATCGGCAGCCTGTTTCTTCAATTCATTCAAAGCCATATCATGGTCGAACGTGTTGATAGCACTAAAAATTCTGAAACGATGGCGGTTTTCATGTCCGCGTAATAAATAGCTTTCTATCCATGCCGGCAACAATTCCGGATTGCAATTCTTTTCAACGTATTCCACCGCATAACGACGGATCAGTTCATAACTGTCGTTCATGGCTGTCTGCAATACATCGGCAACCTCTGTCGGATAGTTCAAAGCTAATAGGCGTAATGCTTCCAACCGCACAACGAAATAGTTCGATTCGTGGTAACTTTTCTTCAGCAACTCAACGAGACCACTATAATTTGCCATTGACAATTGACGGAGCGCCATTGCCTGCATGTCAGCCATAGGGGAATTCAGCTGTTTTTTCCAGAATGTAACATTTCCTTCCTGCGCAACTAAAGCTTGGTTGATGTCCATATCCAGCCCGGCATTATTGGTGAAGTGAAAAGTCGGGTCACCGATCAGATGATTTTCCAAGAAGCAGGTAAAACGAGTGAACTGCCCGATGCGCATACCGGCAGCTAACAAGCCGAGAAATTCATCCGGCCATTTATCTTGAATGGTGTTAACCGTACATCCCATAGTAGCAATGGTCTTACCCTTATTGAATATATAAGAGCCTACAATGTTGTCATCCAAATGGAAAGAACCGTTGAAACAAGCATCGAACAATATAAAACGCGCATTAGGAGTCAAAAGACGAATATCTTCAGTATAGATATCCATATTACGGTTTACAATGGAATCCGATTTTATTTTCTCCTCATCGAAAGCTTCCGCACACCAACTTTCAGGCACCCCATACTGCTTGGCATATTCTTTGATAGCAGCTTCACGCCCATGTTTCTTGGCGTATGAAGGCACTTTGCTTCGCAAGAATATTTTGGCATTCTCAATACTCAAATTAATACCGGAACCATTTTCATAGCCATTGATATACTGCATGGTGGGGCCACCGTGGTGATGGAATAGCATGACATCTAATCCTTCGCGCTGAATCTCGTTCAAGTATAATGGTTTCATCGGATAGCGCATGTTAAAATCATAGAACTTCACTGTATTACCCGATTTGAATATTTGCGGCAATTGCTCACGTAAGGCTATTTGCTCACCGCTCCATGCCAAAGGATCTTCAGAATTGTAACCATGGCCACGGGCCATAGTCAGTTGGTCAAATGCATTTTGCTTTGCTTTTTCGGCAACTGCCTTTTTTAAGTAATCGCGTAGCATCTGATAACGGTTCTCACCTTCTAAATGTAATGGACGGATACGGGCCGAATAAATATCCGGTGAAATATACTGTTTAGAATCAGCACGCAATGTCATATAATGATAGTCAGGTATCAAACTGTCTTGTTTAATATAATCAAATTTTAATCCGAAGTCATCATAATAACGGTCGGAAGGAACGCTTGATTTCTGCCAATTGGCTTTGGGAGACCTTTTGAAAGCCGAAGATAGATGATGTGCATCACGAATCATTGGAATAGGGATGTCACCTATAAATACGCAACCCTCCAAAGGCGTTTTCTCATTCTCATGCAATTTGACAAGTTGCTCACGAATAGGTTCGGGCCTTTTCCAATCATCAATTAGCAAGTAAGTACCTAAACCTTCTTTTTCTATACTGGTACGATAAGCATCAATTTCACTTTTCGCTTCATCATAACTTTTCTGATCGACTACAATTGCAAAAGTAGTCTTTGTTTTTATACTAGGATGTACAACTGTTTGCGCCTGCATATCCTGTAAGCACAAAGCGGTAATTGCCAAAAGGATGTATTTATTCATATTTATAAACTTAATCTTTTGATTGTCTGTTCAAGCTCTGCTTTTAAATCTTCCGGAAGATTGGCTGTTTGTTGCATCTTCTTTATTTCTTCAAGAATGTGTGGCCGTTGTACAGAATTAGTAAACCAACCTAATGCTTCGGCCATTACTACACGTACTTCCTGTGGATTACCGGCATCACGAATTACATTCAAATAATCATCCACGTGGAAATGGAATGTATAGTTACGCACATTGCGGATTGCACTGATACGTTTTGCTTCCGGTGCAGCTACATCCATCAAGGTCTGATGGACTTTTGCCTCTTGTACAAACATTCTTTCCAGGCTTCTTAGTAATCGTTTTTTCTCTTCGTTTTCATTCAAACGGTCAACTTTTGCATAAAAGTCTTCTATTGTCTTTTCTACTTTCTCTTTCGGATAAAGGCTTAAAGCCTTGTTGGCACTCATTTGTACGCGTAAGCGTTCATTATGTTCGACCAATGCTTCCACAATAGCGGGCAATAAGGAATCGTCACCTACAAATCCAGCATAAATGGCACTTTGGCGAGCTACCATTTCATAAGTATCGTTCAAACCTTCGCGTAATGCTTCGATGAAGTTGTCGTCCTGATAACGGCTCAACAACTTGATAGCTTCCATACGAACCGTATTGAAGCCACTTTCCCGGTACTTCTTCAGGAGCAACGGAGATAATTCCTTTTGGGTATCGGCGTCAGCCAGCATACGCATGGCCAAACTTTGTACATCAGCGTATGGGCTGTTTAACAAATTCTTCCAATAGGCTTTGTCATCTTTGTGTATTGTTATATCGGTACTTAAAGTATTGGCTTCGATAGGAGCAAAACGGAAAGTGGGATCACCAAACAAATGACCTTCAAGTGATACGATTAGCTTATTGTATTGCCCGGCTCGTACACCATGGGACAACAAACCAATCATTTCAATAGTCCAGCGGTCTTGCAATACGTTACGGGTATTTCCTTGTGCTACTAATGTCTGACCGTCATTAAAGATATATTGTCCTGCTATATAGTCGTTTTCGTGAAAAGAACCGTTGTAGCACGCATCAAACATTATCATCTTCGGATTAGTGGAAAGATTTCTCTTCATTAAATCTTCCGTTACGATACGTTCATCAGCGTAGTGAAGAGAGTCTGCTTCCCAGAACTTAGGATTGTCCAGGTCTTTAAAAAACACCTCATTCACTTGTCGTTTTTCCTGCATCTGAATACGTAAGGTGTCTTTGTCACGTTTTCCAACATGGGACATGACTGCATTATAAAGTGTACTCTTCAACATTTTATAACGATTATTGAAATCAGTGCATGCCAATTCATCATTAATAAGCTGCCCTGTTGGCATTCCATGTTCATGAAACATAAATAAGTCAAGGTCCTTTCGTTGCAATTCGCTGAATAACTTATATTTCATAGGGTGTTTCATTCGGAAGTTCCAATGTTTGAATCCCATTTGACGACCAAAAGCTAATGGAAAGTTCTCCATATAAGCTTTTTCGTCATCCATCCATACAATCAGGCAATCGGAATTGTAAGAAGCACCATTGAATGAGAATACCCGATCTAATTGATTATGCTTATCTGCCTTGGCAGCAGCAGCTTTCTTCAGATATGAGGCAATGGCCGCATATTTATCCCCTTCCTTTTTTTCCGGATACTTGATACGAGCTGAATAGAAAGTAGGATTTAGCCGCTGGGGACTGTCTTCTGTCAATTTGTAGTAGAAATGCTGATGATTTACTGAGTCTTGCCTGATGAACTCAAACTTTAAGTTCAGATCATCATAAAAGCGGTCGGTAGGTACGGAAGACTGATCCCAAGGAAAGGCTTTCTCATTCATTTTGAATGCAGTAGTCATGTGTTGCGCATTACGTACCAATGCGACAGGCACATCGCCGATTAAAACCAGACCTTCCAATGAAGGGCATTCTTGATATGTTTTGATGATTATCTGTTTGACTTGATCTGGATTTTGCCAGTCACCGCTGATCAGATAAGTTGCCAAACCATCATCTTCAACCGCAGTTTTGTACTGATGCATGGCATCTTTGGTATTTGCATAAGTTTGGTTATCTGTTATGATAGCAAAAGCGGTAGGTTGTTTGACCAATGGCTTTATGACTGTTGTTTGTGCATTTCCTGCCAATGGCAAAAGAAATGCCAGATATATTATTTTTTTAATCATGGCCAATTAATTTTTAAGTCTGTAATATGTACGGTCGGCTTCTTCACGAAGGTTCTCGGATAAGCTCTTATCTTTTCTCAGTTGATCGCATACCCGAAGGATGTCAGGCTTCCGATAAGAATGAGTGAACCAAGCAAAAGCCTCCAATAAACAGGTTTTTAGCTTTTCACTTTCACTGGAGTCGGTAAGTAAAGCCAAGAGGCCGTCTACACAGGCATGTGCCATATGATTTTTCAGAGAATTGCAATAAAGGATGCGCCAACGTTCGGAAGTTTCTTTGCTTAATAACTCTTTTTGCATGCTACGACTATTATTGGCATTCTCCAAAACCTTACGCATCTCCTCCTTGTCTTGCAACACATAGGTCTCAGCCATTACTTTATCAATTGCCGCCTGTACGGCTGCCTGATCAAAGACTTGAAGCCCCAAACTCACATTAAATGCCACACGCTCGGATAGGTTGTCTTCTACATAGGCTTTGATTTGCGGATAAACATACTCGTTCAGTCCCACATGTTGCATCATACGAACAGAGGTGCGACGAATAAATTCATAGGAATCCGTAATGGCCAAGTGTAAGACTTCCCGGAAGTTTTTGTCACTAATCTTCTCAAGCAATGCCAAGCAGGTGAAACGTACCATCATGAACGAGGAAGTTTCAAAAGTTTTTCTTAATAAATCAGAAATACCCGGATAGTCATTGCGATAAAGGTTGTGCAAAGCAAAATTCTGTATGTCGGCATAGGGCGACTGTAATAACTCCAACATGCGGGACTCGCTATATGGTTCTTTGAACAAAGCATTGGCATCTACCTCATTGATAGATTGAAAACGTAGAGTAGGGTCACCGGTAATGTGCGATTCGAGAATATTCGTCAATTTAGCCCATTGCCCCACTCGTGCTCCCATACCTAACAGGCCGAGCATCTCGTTTGCCATTTTATCTTGCAGTACATTGACTGAATTGGCAAAAGTAGTTACGCATTTTCCTTCCGACATGATATAACGTCCGGCAATGTAATCTTTTTCCCGGAAATCACCATTATAGCATGCATCGAAAATTACCATACGGCTATTAGGCTTAAACTCTGTAACTTCCGACAGGATAATACCGGTGCGCAGGTCTAGTAAAGAATCTTCTGCAATTACTTTGGGATCATCATAGCCTGCAATCCAAGTAGTGTCCAAACCGTATGTGTTTTTCATCATATCCAGCATTTCGTCGAAAGACTTTTTGTTGTTTTGCTTTCTACGCGCTAAACCACGATAATAGTACTTCATTGCATCTACATGAGCATTCCACCTATTAGTAGCGGGACTACCGGAAAGATATTGACGTTCGGGCATACCATGCTCATGAAAAATAGACAAGTCCAGATCTGTGCGTTTCAGCATATTAATGACATCGTCCTTGGGATAATCGCTGAAATTATAACGGATGAAACGGGCCCGTCCCTCTTTATCGAATACGCCCGGCATTTGTTCGCGAATAGTAAAGGTTTCCGGTGTCCATGCAGTCAATGAGTTAGAGTAAGAGCCATCACCTGTATAGGAGAAGAATTGGTCTAATTTATTGTTTATCTGGTGCGCAGCCACCACTTTTTTAAAATAGCGGCTGATTTGCGCATGCGGTTCTTCGCCGTTATCAACAGCTTTGACACGTGCAGAATATATGTCACACCGAATTTGCTGTGGAGATTTTATAGCCAAATTATAATAGAAGAAATTATTTTCGACACTGTCCTGTTTCAAAAAATCGAATTGTAGGTCGAAATCATCGTAGAAACGGTCGCTGGGCACTGAAGAATCTCTCCAGTCATTGTTTTTCTCATCCATTTTAAAAGCGGAAGTCATATGCTGGGCTTTGCGGAGCATTGGAATAGGGATATCACCGACAAATACCACTCCTTCCAATTTATCCTTTTTGTAGAGCTTAACAATAACTTTCTTTACATCTTCCGGTTTATTCCATTCATTGTATACGATGAACGTAGGCAACCCTTCCATTCCTAGAATCTCCTGATAGGCTTTAAGCTCGGCTTCACAAGCCTGAAATGTCCCTTTATCTGTAATTACAGCAAAAGAGGTGTCCTTTACTTTCACAGCCGGTTTAACAAATGTCTGTGCCCGCAGAGATAATATGCTGCAGAGCATCAAGCTTCCAGTTATTAATTTACGCATGTTTTGTAATATAGATTTCGTTATGTAGCATTAAGATCGGAAGAGCGTCGTGTAGGGAAAGAGTGTAGATCTCGGTGGTCGCCGTATCATTAAAA
>OODU01003494.1_pt1 | contig 11808 bp, 10 predicted proteins | sample 1671171 | NCBI WGS metagenome assembly OODU01 (sample SAMN06348129, study PRJEB24527) | human gut metagenome | biome: human gut; feature: ankylosing spondylitis patient; material: feces | host: Homo sapiens | place: China | collected 2015-10
TTTTTTTTTTTTTTAATGATACGGCGACCACCGAGATCTACACTCTTTCCCTACACGACGCTCTTCCGATCTTCGACTTTTTTTATTCCTTTTTCTATAGCTTCTCCCGCCTGAATTGATGTTAAGCTTCCTTTTAGTGAATCAATCGCTACCACTATTTTCATCATAAAAACCTCGCCTATTTTCTACAACCAAACAGAAATTTTCTCAGACAATCCACAGGAATCATCGTCATTGATAACAATACTGTAACAATCCAGCCTTTTGCTCCAAATGGAATACAACTAAACATCTTTCCGATCCATATAAATACTTGAAATGGAATTGCCGCTGCGTTTACGATCATAATCTGTACCAGCATGATAATAAAAAATACTTTCAGAAAATCCGGGTTCTCATTTAATCTTTTGAAAATCCCAAATCGTTCATCCCTGACATTAAATCCGTTAAATAATGCACTAAAGATAAATAAAACAAAATATGCTGTTAAATGCTGTGCTTTATTGTCAAATAGATTCGTGAGCACTGGTAATTTTAAGAATAAGAAACTTAATATAACCAGCCATATCCCCATAAATCCTATCTGCGTCATCATATCTTTGCTGATAATACCCTCATCACGTCTTCTCGGTGCTTCTTTCATATATTTTGAAAGTGCTGGTTCATTTCCAAGCATCATTGCTCCGAGCCCGTCCATCACAAGGTTTACAAATAATAAATGTGTGACTTTTAATGGTTCTTCTATTCCCAAAAATGGTGCAACTGCACTGACAACAACTGCTGTCACATTGATCACTAACTGGAATTTACAGAACTTCAAGATATTATGATAGATCGTTCTTCCATACCAGATTGCATCTTTGATTGATGAGAAGTTATCATCCAAAATAACAATCTTTCCTGCCTCTTTCGCTGCCTCTGTTCCACTTCCCATTGCAAATCCAACATCTGCACGTTTCAATGCTGGGGAGTCATTCACTCCATCACCTGTCATACCTACAACAAGATTCATTTCCTGACACAGGCGCACCATTCTTGACTTATCTGTTGGCAATGCTCTTGCGATCACACGGATCTGCGGTAAAATAGCTTTGACTTCCTCATCACTCATCTGATTTAACTGTGCAGAAGATAAAGCTCTATCTGATTCATTTTTTAACAATCCTGCATCTTTCGCGATTGCTACTGCCGTCTCCAGGCGGTCTCCTGTGATCATAACAACCTGAATTCCAGCTTCCTGTACCTGCCTGATGGCATCTTTGGCTGATGGTCTGACATCGTCTCTGATCGCCACTAGTCCAATGATCACAAGGTCGTCGTTGATCTGATTCTTCACAAGCTCTTTTTCTGAATATCCAAAAGCAAGAACACGCATTGCTTTCGCTGCCAGAGAATCAATCTTTTGATTTAATGCTTTCTGATCGATCTCTTTGATCTGTCCATCGCCATCTAAATATTTTGTTGCTTTTGCAAGCAATCGTTCTGGTGCTCCTTTATAAAATGTCTTGCCTATGCTCTCAATTCTCGCCTGACTGAACTTATTGGAAGAATTGAATCCTTGATGGGCACTAACCTTACATCCGTCATTCCCATCCAACATACAAAATGTCTCTTCACCAATAAATTTCAACAACGCCTGATCCGTTGCATTTCCACCAATGACCTTATGATAAACATCAAACATCGCCTGTGTATTCTTCCCAATCGCAAGATCTAACAGCCCTTTCACCTTCCCATGATGTCTTAATTCATTTGCAGAAATTGAAGTTCCATCCGCTGTAAAGAAATCTACAACTTCCAATTCTCCCTTTGTGATCGTTCCTGTCTTATCACTGAATAAAATATTTAAAGATCCTGCTGTCTCAATTCCTTCTGCCTTACGAACTAATACATTATGATCTAACATTTTACTTGTATTTTGCATTAATACAAGAGATATCATAAGCGGCAATCCTTCTGGTACTGCACATACAATGATCACAACCGCAAGTGACACTGCATCGATCAAATCCTGCACAACCTTTGCTGGTCCCATAGAAAAATATGCCTGAAATCCACCTGCCATTATAATGAAATATACAAAATACATAACTGCGATCACGATCGCACCGATATATCCAAACTTCGATATCTGATCAGCAAGTTTTGAAAGTTTTACCTTCAATGGAGAATCTGGTTCTTCTTCCTGCATCTCCTCAGCCATCTTCCCCATCATCGTATGAAGTCCAACCTTCTGAACATCCATTATACCTTCACCATCAAAGATCACAGCTCCACGAAACAGAGAATATGAATCAACAAATGTATCTCCTGTAATCTCCTCCGCAAGATAAACACCCTCTCCGGCTGCTTTCTTCTCACACTCCTCTGCTTCTCCATTTAAAGCAGAATTATTGACTTTCAGGTTTCCTGTATGCAAAATACCATCCGCAGGAATCTTATCCCCAGACTGCAGTAAAACCTGATCCCCAACAACCACGTCATCAACATCGATCACTGCAACCACACCATTTCTGTGTACCTTACACTGATCCTTCTTCGTACTCTTCTTCAACTCTCGGTACTTTGTATCACTCGCAACCCCTGTCTTCGCCGTAACAAAAGCAACGATCAACACCGCAATGATCGTCCCCATCGGTTCATAAATCTCAGCATATCCAAAGAAAAACATCACAATCATCAACACCGCGATCGCAAGCAAGATCTTGATCATCGGATCTTGAAATGTTTCCTTAAATTCCTGCCAAAACGTCGTAGGTTCTGAATCTGGAATCTCATTGGAACCAAACTTCTCTCTCGATTCCTTAACTTCTTTATCTGTAAGCCCTTTTATATCCATGTCGCTCCTCCTAACCAAATAGCTCGTCAAATTGACTTTCAATTTTCTTTAGTATAACAGAAAATCAAAAGAATGAAACATTTTTTTAACATTTTAGCTATTTTTTTGCAGAAGAGACTTCATCGAAATTTCCTATGAATCAAAACCACCGGCTTAGCCGGTGGTTTGTACTAGCCCTATAAGGGCTTATTACCGACGCTAAGTCTAAAGACTCATCGAATTTGGTTCGCCAACTGTACCGTCATTTACTTATTAAGCCCTATGGGGCTTATTTTATTTATTTTGGTTTACTGGCTCACCCGTAAACGGGTCAATATATTCTTTTAGTGTCATCTGATCATACTCTAAATCATTTTGTAATTGATTTTGAATATATTCTTGTATCTTCTTTGCATTTTTCCCTACAGTATCTACGTAATATCCTCTGCACCAGAAATGGCGATTTCCATATTTGTATTTTAAATTTGCATGGCGTTCGAAGATCATAAGTGTACTTTTTCCTTTCAAATACCCTACAAAACTTGAAACACTTAAACTTGGTGGTATCTTTACAAGCATATGCACATGGTCTGGGCATATCTCTGCCTCTACTATTTCTACACTTTTTCTTTTGCATAGCATACTTAAAATATTCGCAATATCCTGTTTCATCTTCCCATACGCTACTTTTCTTCTATATTTTGGTGCAAAAACAATATGATACTTACAATTCCATTTCGTATGTGCTAAACTGTTTATATCCATTTGGATAACCTCCTTTGATTTTATGTGGTTGGCGAACCAACATAATTATATCACTGGAGGTTTTTTACTGTAAGCTTAAGCAATGCTGACTCACCGGCCTAGCCGGTGGTTTATTTGTTCATCAAAGTTCCGTTTCTCTTCTGAGAAACTCCACTGTGCTGAACAGGCTTAAAGCCTAACAATAAAAAATGGGCTGCTTCTGCAGCCCAATCTAATGAAAAGAGAGGATTAAAATATATATGAAAAACTATGTCTTAAGTATATCAAAATCCCCACTCCATTCAATATTCTAAATCTAAACAATTCTAAAGAAAATATAAACTTCTATAAAGAGAAAATTATCCACAGTCGAATTTAGTGTCCGCTACGTGCGAATCCGAGCGAGAGCGCGTCACCAGATAGTTTATATGAAACGGTCTACCAACTGCCGCCTCCTCCGCCTCCGAAGCCGCCTCCTGAGAATCCTCCATCTCCTCCAGAAAAGAATTCTCCAACTCCTCCAGATTCTGATGGTTCTACAACTGTCAGGTTCTCAGAGACCACATGATCCATATAGTGCCCCATCATATAATAATGGAAATAAGGATCACTGCCGCCATAGACATACCAGTCTGGCGCAGGAAGTTTTAATGCATCCAGTTTCTTTGCATAAAGATCAAACAACCCAAATACCATGGAATAAGGCAGAATATGATAAAACATGTCTGGATGATCTTTCGCCAATACCTTCATTCGGTCTAATTCCGCAGTTTCAATAAAATCACGAAGTCCTGCTAGATATCCCATCCATTCCACACATTGGTGGGTTCTCTTCTTCATAAATGCAGTCAGGATTACTCCGATAAATGATACTGCAACGATCACAAGATACACATGGAAGAAATCAAATAATTCTCCTCTTTTTATCTTCACATAATAGTATAATCCATAGAAAATAAATCCTAGAATAGAAAGTACTGCCGATGCGATCGGAAGTCCCGTTCTTGCTCCCTTTGAGATTGCATACCATTTATCTACACTATGGCATGCAAGAAACATTCCTATAAAATACAATATCCACGCCATCAATGGAAGGAGCAGATTTAAGATCCCATCTGGACTAAATATCATCATAACGAATGCAAATAAACAGATTGGAAGCTGCAACAGTACAAAGGATACGATCCTTGCAACTTTCGAAGATTTTGTATAAATATTTTTCTTATGATCATATTTGATATCATCTTTCACTACCTGCACGGTATCTGCAAATTTGTACTGTAAAGAAGAAGCTTTTACTTTTTTTCTGTTCTTAAATAAAGCTTCAAACATTGTTTTCTGATATCTTGGTTCTGAATCTGGAATATCTTTGAGTTTGATAAATTCCATATCCTTTTGCCCTTTTTCCTTCATCTTCAGATAACCCTTATCTGCCCAATAAAGGATCAAGGAAATAACATCCTTATCATCCACGGAACCGTCCACAACATATCCGACAACCGCACTGTCCATTCCTTGTGGCGGCTGATATTGAATCGATGGGATGATCTTCTCATCACGTCCGAATAAAACAAATAACACTGCTGTGATCACAAGAACTCCTATTGATAGTCTAAAAATCCATCGATCCGCTCCGATCTCATGTTTTGCTGTAAAATATCCATCACCCAGATCACTATAGCATGTCAATCCATTTTTAAATGGCAGTGTCTTCTTTAATGTTCCTTGGATCTGGTTCTTCTCCTCATCATATTTCAAAGTGATCACATCTTTTGCATACTTTGATTCCCCATAACGTCCATAATAGAAATTTACGCCCTTAAGATCTGTTTTCTTTGGAAAATGAATTGTAAAAGTACTTCCTTCTGGAATCTTATTTCTCCAAAGTGTCGGGAAAATATTGTAGTACAAATAATCGTAGGTATCTCCCTGATATTTAGGGATCAGTTGATACGTAAATCTATAGTTTCCTTTACTTACGGTATAATCCGCAGAACCAAACCTCAATACCTGACTATTACCGTCAGAATCTTCATCTACATCTGTCTTACTGTCATTTGATAACAGTGTAAAATCCGCATAATAAAGTAGTTTTTTCTGATCTCCATTTTTATCGCTTGTTATCACCTTCCCTTTGTATGGGATATAACGATAAATTCCATGCCTCGGATTGACAAACTTGACTTTGATATTCTCTGTTACTGTATAACTTCCATCTTCTCCGACTTTGACATCTACATCAAATTTCTTTGTTTGCATATTAGAATCATAAGTGACTTCATCATTTGCAAACACATTGTTTCCTGTCCCCATAAAAATCATGGCAGCCATCATGACTGCCATTATGGTACAGGTAATCCACTTTCTCATAGTGCTTTCCCCCTGTCCGTTCCTTAGAATTTTACTTGTACATTCTCACGCTCAGATTCATTCGAAACCTCAAATAATGGTTTTCTCTTAAATCCAAAGATTCCTGCGATGATATTGCCTGGGAATAACTCTGTCTTGGTATTATAGCGGTTTACAACTCCATTATAATATCTTCTGGAACCTGCGATCTCTTCTTCTAATCTCTGAAGCTGATCCTGCAATTTATTAAAGTTCTCATTAGCTTTTAATTCTGGATAGCTTTCAGACACTGCAAATAAAGATTTCAGTGCTCCTGACAGTACATTTTCCTGTTTGATCTTATCATCGATATTTGTCGCTGTCATCGCCTGATTTCTTGCGGCTACAACTTTCTCTAATGTCTCTGATTCGTGTTTCGCATAACCTTTGACGGTTTCTACATAGTTTGGAATCAAGTCGTAACGCTTCTTTAATGACACATCGATTGCTGAAAATGCCTCTTCTGTCTTATTTCTTAATGTTACAAATCCATTGTATGAACTGATCAGCCATATCACGATGATAAGCACGATCACTCCGATTACGATCCCTGGTATCATGAGCTCTACCCCTTTCTTTGTTTGGTCAGTTTTCTTTATCATACGTTATTCGTATCAAAACTTCAACATTAAAATAAGCTGATCAACTCTCCCATATATTTATCATAATAATAGATATTTTCTGACAGAAATTCTTCTTTGCTTAATTGCTGATCAGACTTCTCTAATATGTGCAATAGATCCTCTTCCTGATCTTCTCCGTCATCAAACAGTAATAACATTTCATGAATACTGGTTGGCAGAAGATACAAACTCTTATTATATTTTCTTGAAATGTCGCCTAGAAAATCTTCATAGCAAATCACACCTGCTCCATATCTCTGTATTTTGTTTGACACCATAAATACCGGTCTGTCTTCGGTATGTCCTCGAAAATCTTTATATACAGGCTCAAATTTAGCAGGCAGAAACTGTTTTGTATTCTTCTTTGCACTCTCCCATAAAAACTGATCCGACCATTGTTCTTTGTTTGCCTTTTTATGATCGATTCTTTGTATGGATCGATCATCCAGATCAAGAATATCAAAAACAATTGCCATATCTTCCAAGAGTAAATATGGTCTCTCACTCCACTCCTTATCCTTCTCATTAAAATGCATCAAATGATAGATAATACGCTCGTTTTCTCTCTGCATGACTCCTTCTTTCTCGTTTTTTCTCATTTTCCTATCTATCATAACATTCAATGTTGCTATCAGCAATATTTATAGCCGTCACTATCACTGCTGGATAGTGGTTTTTCATAGCTCCTGGTAATACTATTTTTTATGGAGGTATTTTATGAAAATCGATTTAAAAGAATTAGGAAAACGCATCAAACTTACCCGAAAAGGGCAAGATCTGACACAGGAAATGCTTGCTGAAAAAGCTGGTGTCAGTCAGCATTATATCTATGAAATCGAAGCTGGCCGCAAAGCCATGTCTATTCATAGTTTTGCTTCTCTTACTACTGCATTGGATGTATCTGCTGATTATCTTTTATTTGGTGATGGGCAAAGAATATTTGATGTTGATACCCCGGCTCATCACAATAATCAATTGATGGAAATTGCAGCTGAACTTAATCCATCACAGAGAGATCATGTGCTTGAGATTCTGGAAGTGATGGTTCCTTATATTAAAAATTGATTGATTGCAAAATACGATAGATTTTTCTAACGTAAAATAGTGCCAAGATTTTTATTGATCTTGACACTATTTTTATTTGATCTGATATTTATTTTTTGATTTTTACTTTTTTTACACTACTCCATGAAGAATAGTGTAAGAATTACTCGATGATCGTAGCAACTCTTCCCAATCCAACCGTACATTCATCATCACGAATGATAAAAGGTTCTTCTTCTGTTATCTTAATTGGTTGAATTAATTCAATTGTTATATCCAGTGTTTCCCCTGGCATAGCCATATCTATTTCTATTGGCAATTGAATCTCTCCTGTTACATCTGTCGTTTTGAAATAAAACTGCAGACAGTCACCATCAAAGTATCCTGTGTCTCGTCCACCTTCATTGATATCTAACATGTATACTTCTGCTGTAAACTTTGTATGTATAGAGGAAGCTTGATCTATTTCAGACTGTGAATCTGGAATATATTTATCCACCGCATCCATCAATTCCATGATCTTATCTCCCCATTCTCCATCTGGACCTTCAAGTGCTTTTAAAGCAGCTCCATAGATAAACGGAATATCAGATCCAACAAATCCACACTGATATAGTTGGTCACGAATCCCCATTTCTACCAATTCCAGCATTTCCATATCATCTACCATATCACATTTATTCATAAATACTACGATATGTTGCATTCCCATATGATGAGCAATCATGATCTGTTCTGCTGTTTGTGACATGATTCCATCTATTGCAGATACTACTAGGATAGCTCCATATTCAATGCTAGATGTCAAGCTTATATTTCTCTCTTCTCTTGTTGTAAGAGTTTTTTTAATTGCATCTGTTAAAGTCGTTTTTCCATGACCTCGATGTCCAATTATTCCTATCGTGCAATGAGTTTTTTTCCTTCAAATGTTTCTTTCCCCATATTTATATCTCCCATCATCAGTTGTTTTTTATTCTTCATAAATCATGACTTTACAGTCTTTCTTATAACAAGCAACACTATATTTAATGAAATTTCGCATTCCATCTTGCTTCAATTTAGCAATATAGTCTTTATCTTCAATCTGTTTTAAAGCCTGCTTGCACGCTGCATCCATATTTCCATCTTCGGCATACTTTAATTCAATGACGATTCCCGTTCGATTCTCCGGAGCCTCTATCAGAATATCACTGTATCCGATTCCTGATTCTGCATTTGATTTTATAAGCCAGCTTGACTTATATCCAAGAAGACCAAGTAAAATTCCGTGATAAAAATTTTCTTTCTTCTCTTTTGCGATTGCTGTATCTCTTATACTGATCGTATTCCATAGATAATCTCCAAAAAGCTGTTCAATTTTTTCTGGTTTTTTCTCTATAAACGCATTACAAAATATTTCTAGTGTTTTTCCATCATTTTTTGAAACATCACTAAACCATTCTTTGATCTTTTTTGTAAATAGATTTCTTATCTCTGTATTTGGTATCGACAAAAGATATTTACCATTTTGAGTTCGTCCCTGTTGTGTTAGATATCCTGTTGTAAAAAGCACACTCCACAAATTTTCTATACTCTTATCCAACTCATTATAGGTAAGCTCCTCTACAATTTCCTTTTCAATACACTCTCCACTGATCAAACGCTCAATCTCATTCTTTGTCTGAATATCTGCCTTATCTATAAATCTGCGAACAATTTCATTTCCACTAGAATTAGACCAAAAATCTTCTGGTAATGCATCGGGATCCGCACATAGACTTTTACAATAACGAATCACATCCCATGGGCAATAGATATCTGTATTTCCGAAACGATAACCATCATACCACTCCCTAATCTGAAGGTAATGATCTGATAAATTATAATCGCTAAGAATCTTTTTCACTTCTGTATCGGTAAATCCAAAACATTCATCATACTGAACATTGAGAATAGATAAAACTTCAAAATTATTAAGTCCGGTGAAAATGCTTTCTTTCGAAATTCTAAGACATCCTGTCAAAACTGCAAATTGTAGAAAATCATTTGTTTTTAGTACTTGCCCCAAAAGACCTCTCATAAGTTCAACCATTTCATCATAATAGCCTTTCTGAAAAGCTTTATCTAGCGGAACATCATATTCATCAATAAGGATAATCGTCTTTTTCCCATAATGTTTGCACAAAAGTTCTGATAATAGTCTGATACTATCTGTTATATCATCAGCTTTTCCATCTAAAAGGCTCTGAAATTGCTTAATCTCTTCTTCTATTAATTTATCACTATTTTTTAGATAATGGTGTCTTCGTGCTTCATTTTTAATAATCGTTGTAATCCGAATAATCGCTTCTTCAAAAGTTAATCCATCGATTCCTTTCAATGACAGAAAGATTACTGGATACTTACCCATATATTCATCACATAATTCTTTATTTTTAGAAATATATAGGCCTTCAAAAGGTGATTTATCCATACCAATTTCAAAAAAAGTACGTAACATACTCATATTGAGTGTCTTTCCAAAACGACGTGGTCGTGTAAACAGATTTACTTTTCCCCAATTTTGTAAGAGCTGTTCAATTAATTTTGTCTTATCTATATAATAAAATCCTAGCTTGCGAATATCTTCAAAATTCTCAATTCCAACTGGCAGCTTTAATGTTTGATTCATTCGGATCCTCCTATTAATTTTGCCTTACGACCAATGTGTCTCTTTTATTATAGCTTGTTTTATATTTGCAGTTTTTTTTGTTATGCGTTATGCGGAGAAGGTTCGAAAGGATCCTACAAAATCTATTGTTTATGATATTCGAGATATTACAAATGCGCCCTTTGAAAAAAACAATACGAACGAGATTATAGAATTTACTCCAAAACGAAAGAAAGTTATTACAATATTTGGATGTATGTTTTTGCTGATGATTATTGCAATTATTCCATGGGGAAGTAAATTTGGAGTTCACATTTTCGAAGATTTTCATGAATTTTTGACAGGTATTCCTATTTTGGGCAGTATTTTAGGTCACAGCATTCCTTTAGGAGATTGGTTCTTTACAGAAATGACCATGCTATTTTTAGCAGGTGCTGTTTTAATAGGAATTGTATATGGATTTAATGAAAAGAAAATAGTAGATCTTTTTATTTATGGGGCGAAAGATATTTTGAGCGTCGCATTGATTTTGGGAGTTGCAAAAGGATTGTCAGTGATTATGACAGATGGATTAATCATAGATACTGTTCTGCATTATGGAGAAATGCTACTGTCTAACATTTCAGGTGTGATTTTTCCTGCCATTGCATATATTTTGTATATTCCAATGTCATTGTTAATTCCGTCTTCTTCTGGCTTACATACTGCAACAATCCCTATTTTAGCACCGCTAGGAGATTTTTTGAATGTAGGACGTGAATTTATTGTAATGGCATGTCAGGCGGGAAGCGAAACGATGAACTTTATTTCGCCTACGCAGGCTGTGTTAATTGGAGCACTGACACTTGCAAATGTTCCATACGAAAGATGGTTGAAGCATATATTACCGTTTTTCTTTGGTATTATTGCGATTACCTGTAGCGTGCTTACTGTTGGATGTATATTTTTTTAAGGATGCATATTAAAGAAAGAAATGGAGGAAATGAATGATGAAAGTTACTGTAATTGGAGCTGGAAATGGTGGTCTTACTGCAGCGTATGTTTTGGCGAAGAATGGAAATGAGGTTTGTATTTATGACTCTCCAAAATTCCCGGCACAAGTAAATGCTGTTGAAGAAAAAGGTGGCATTACAGCGTTATCAGAGGATAATGGCATGAAAATGCTGTTCCCGGGAGTTGAAAGAATTGCTTTGGCTACAACAGACATTGAAAAAGCAATGGGATTTTCAGACACGTTTATGATGGTTTGTCCGTCTTTTGCACAGGAAATTATGTTTTCAGCCATGCTTCCATATGTAAAAGATGGAATGAAAATTTTTATTATCCCTGGAAATTATGGTGGTCTTGTATTGAATAAGATGCTACAAAATTCTGACAAGCGTGGAACAGATATTACTTTTATCGATACAATCAGTTTGCCATGGGCTACTCGTGCTGTTGATGCCGGAACGATTTCTATTATGGGTGTAAAAGAATTTATGCCATTGAGTATTTTCCCAAAGGCGAAGCAAACAGAGGATATGATAAAATTTGTGAGGGAAATTTTCCCGATTCCTGTTGAA
>OODU01003501.1_pt1 | contig 11802 bp, 14 predicted proteins | sample 1671171 | NCBI WGS metagenome assembly OODU01 (sample SAMN06348129, study PRJEB24527) | human gut metagenome | biome: human gut; feature: ankylosing spondylitis patient; material: feces | host: Homo sapiens | place: China | collected 2015-10
TGACACCCTCGTGCCGTTACTGTAAAATATGGACAAGCAAATACGGTCGAAAAGCGACCGATTTTTTTGTCGGGAAATAGGTGGAAAAAATATATTGATAATATAACGCCCTGATAGGGGGGCTGGCAGGGGTGCTCAGAGGGGGTCGGAGCTGGTCGAAAGGCGACCGATTTTTTTGTCGGGAAATAGGTGGAAAAAATATATTGATAATATAACGCCCTCATAGGGGGCTGGCAGGGGTGCTCAGAGGGGGGCCGGAGTTGGTCGAAAAGCGACCGATTTTTTTGTCGGGAAAAGGTAAAAAAACTGTATTGATAATATAACGCCCTGATAGGGGGCTGGAGGTGCATGGGGATGTATGATATTTTAGGTGCTTTGAAAGCGCTGTTTGAGGAAGTTCACTATATGGACTTTTATCGGGACATCTTTCCGGAGGGCTCCTTTGAGGAGCGCGGTGAGTATGAGGACGGGAAATATAATGGTATAGCGATTGCTATTGAGAAAGGCAGCAAGCGTGCAAAGCGTATGACGATTACTGATGATCTTGATACGATTGCGGATATGGTTGGGTCACATGATTTCTGTCTTATGAGCCCGATCAGTTATGCAGGTAAGAGTCGGAAGTCCTCCAATGCTCGGTTTATGTATGCGTTGGCTATTGATCTTGATGGTATGACGGAGCGGAAGCATTGGGATTTTTTTATGGAGCAGATCAACCGTGGTCATGAGATGTTGCAGTTTGTTTGGGGTCTGCCGCGGCCTACGTATTTGGTATCTTCCGGCTCAGGTATCCATATTTATTATGTCTTTAAGCAGCCTATTCCGATGTTTAAGAACATTGTTGAGGAGTTGGAGAAGCTGAAAAGGCGGCTGACTTGGCAGGCATGGACACAGGGCGCGTCCTCGTTGCATGATAAGGTGCAGTATGAGAGTTTGTTTCAGGGTTTTCGTGTGGTTGGTACGATTACGAAAGATGGTGGTCGCTGCCGTGCCTTTTCGGTCGGTGAAAAGGTCACAGTAGAGTATTTGAATAAGTTTGTGCCAGAGGATCATCGTGCTGTGAGCTTTGTTTATAAGTCTGATTTACGGCTCGAAGATGCGAAGAAGAAGTATCCAGAGTGGTATCAGCGGCGTATTGTGGAGAAGCGACCGAGGAATACATGGACTTGTAAGAAAGCAGTTTATGACTGGTGGATTAGGAAGTTAAAAGAGGGTGCCGAACAGGGACACAGATATTGGTGTATTATGACTCTTGCGACATATGCGCAGAAGTGTGGAGTACCCCGAGAAACGCTCGAGGAGGACGCATACGGCCTTATTCCATTCATGAATACAAAAGGTGATGAGTTCACTGAGGACGATGTTATGCACGCTCTGGAGGCTTATACGGATAGCTATGCTACATATCCGATTGATACGATTGTGTGGCGTACCGGTATTCAGATTGAGAAGAATAGGAGGAATGGTCAGAAGCAATCTGATCATCTGGAGGAAGCAAGAGCAATTCGAGATATTCGTATGCGCCGACAGGGGCGTAAATGGACGGACGGTAATGGTAGGCCGGACAAGCTATCTGTGGTAGCTGAGTGGCGTTCTGAGCACTCAGAGGGGACGAAAGCGGAGTGTATCAGAGAAACTGGATTGAGTAAAAAGACAGTATATCGTTGGTGGGAAGAGGCCGGTTTAATGAATTTACGCGAATATACGAACAAAGAGAAGATGGTTCAGCTGTCTGGTGATGAGAGCCAGCGTAAGGCAGCTGAGATTGTGGCTACGGTGACTGCGATTGCGAAGGAACGCGGGCTTTCGGAAGAAGAAGCCTATGAAGTGTTCTTGCATGGAAAGACCAGAAAAGAGCAGGTGCAGGAGCAGGAAAAACACATGGTTTTTGCGGAAAGTGAGGTCGATGCCGGGCTGCTGGTTGGGTGTGCGGCGAATGGTATTCGCCGGATCAACGTTATGCCGGACGATGAGTACATGAATTATTTAGCGACCGATTGCGTTAACGCTTTGTTTCCGCCCAAAACAGAAAATAAATGATGTTGATATTTTAGCATAATTACGCTAAAATAATAGTAAGGAGGTTGATGGTATGAATATGATTAGACCTGTATCGGATTTGCGAAATAACTTTGCGGACATTTCCAAAACAGTGCATGAAACGGCTCAGCCTGTGTTTTTAACCAAAAATGGGTATGGTGATATGGTCGTTTTGAGCATGGAAGCGTTTGAAAACTTGCAATTTGAAAGCGAGGTTTACTTCAAGCTGCAAGAGGCCGAGCGAGAGGCCGAGCTGACAGATCAGCGTTATTCCTCCAAAGATGTATTGAAAGCGATGAAAGCCGCTATTGGAGGGGAGCAGGGTGTATAAACTGGAGTACCTGCCTGTTGCCCAGCGAGATATGGTTGAAATCGTGCGCTATATCAGTGGAGAGCTGCAAAATCCTGCTGCGGCAGATCGTTTGGCTATGGAACTGGTGAACGCTGCGGAAAGCATACTTACATTTCCGTATGCGCTTCCGGCGTATCAACCAATCCGCCCGTTGAAGCGTGAGTATCGAAAAATCTTAGTGCAGAACTTTTTAATGCTCTATTGGGTGGACGAGGAAAAGAAGTTGGTGACAGTCGCTCGTGTGGTGTATGCTAAACGAGATGTTGCCAGATTGTTAGAGTAATAATCACAAGCAAATTTTATTTGCATTGCGCTTGCAACGCAAATAAATAAAGCATATAATATGGATGTAGAATATCAGTAATATGCTTTGAGGGGAGTGCTTTTATATGGCAACTAAGGGTAATATGACGCTTCGTATTGAACCGGAGCTGAAGAAGCAGGCGGCAGATTTGTTTCAGTCGTTGGGCATGGATTTGAGCACCGCTACGGGCATTTTTTACCGTCAGGCACTGCGCTATCATGGATTGCCGTTTGAAGTTCGTCTGGACGAGCCGAACGACATCACTTATGCAGCGATGAAAGCAGCGGAGAATGACGAAGATATGCACGGTCCGTTCGACAGTGTGGCAGATATGATGGAGGCCCTTAATGCTTAAACCGGAGTTTACGGGGCAGTTCAAGAAAGACTATAAGCTGGCGGTGAAGCGTGGCTGCGATCCGCAAAAGCTGAGTGCTGTCGTGGAATTGCTGTGCGAGGAGAAGCCTTTGCCGTCTGCCTACCGAGATCATGCGCTGACCAATTCGAAAAATTACAAAGACATGAGAGAGTGTCACATTCAGCCGGATTGGCTGTTGGTGTATAAGATTGAGCGCGACGCTCTGATCTTGAAGCTGATTAGAACTGGTTCGCATAGCGACCTGTTTTAAGGAGAGTGTGCCAGATGGCCAAAACGATCAAGGAAATTGCGGACGAATTGGGCGTATCAAAGACTGCTGTAAGTAAGCAAATCGCAAACCTTGGTTTGCGATCAAGTTTGCGAAAAAACGGAAACCAGTTTGCGATCGAAAACCAACAAGAAAAGTTAATAAAAATGGCTTTTCAGAAAAAAAGACAGCAAGAAATAGTGACTGAAAATTCGGTTAGCGATGAGCAATCGCAAACCAAATCGCAAACCACAAACGCCAACCAATCGCAAACCGCAAACCATGAAGTTTGCGGTTTAGTTGGCGTTTTACAGACTACTGTTGATACGCTGCAAGCACAGCTGGCAGTGAAAGACGAGCAGATCAGAGAGTTAAACGCGAGGCTGGCGGAGTGCAGCACTGCATTGCTGGCAGCGCAGGAAACTGCGCGTGCGGCGCAGGCCCTCCACGCTGGGACAATGCAGCAGCAGCTTGCCGGTGGGGAAGATCGTGCATCTGCCGACGTGCCGGAGGATCGGGCAGCGCCGAAAGGACGGAGCTGGTTAAGCAGGTTCTTTAGGAGATAAAGGCTGTGAGAAGTAGATTATAGAAGTGGTTCAGACGGCTGTAAGCAATGATAATAAGCCCTGGTGTAGCACAAAACGCCAGGGCTTTTGCTGTATGTGTTTTGGACATTTAGAGTGGTTGATATTTACATATTTTAATGGAGATTGTATTATAATAGGTGAAATTTAGAGAATTGCATGAGATGCAATCTATAATTGCTCAAATGCAATCGTAGATTGGTTTATTTTAGTCGAATATGTGGGTAATATAGAGGTGTAATAAATGACTACAGCAGAGAAGTTAGTTCGCTTGAGAAAGGAGGAAGGTTTATCTCAGCTTCAGCTGGCTGAGGAGATCAATGTATCTCGTCAGGCTATATCAAGGTGGGAAGTCGGGTTAGCGGTTCCCTCTCGGGAGAAACTCAGAGCATTGAGTAAGCTGTATAATGTATCCGTGGATTATTTGCTATCGGATAAAACGGCTGAAGATGTGCAAAAAGTTTCTAAACCGGAAGATGAAGCAAAAGAGAAACCGTCAAACCATTTACGGGTGGGCCTAATAGCTTGCGTTGTAGTTATATTGCTGATTGTGGTGGGTGTTATGCTGTTGCATTTACATAACACTAATAAGCCGCAAAATGAAGTTCCAATTTCCGAAATGGAAACAGAAGAAGATGTCGTATTTTCTGGAGATTTTTCGGTAGATTGGTAAGCAATTGTGAAAGGAAGTAGTAGAAATGAGAGTTAAGAAAATTTTCGGCTCTATTTTGGCAGGAGTGCTTATCGTTAGCGGGGTGGGTATGTCAGCTAATGCAGCTGATATTGCTCCGAAAAACGTTGAGCATCGAGATCGTGTAATTGAACTGAGCCTTGAACGTGCATCGGGATCCTTTAATATGACGGTTCCTGCTAAATCTATCTTGCGGGCAGATAAAAGTTTCCCGCTGGAAGCTGGAGAAACTGTAACGATTAAAGCTACATACTCTCCGTTCTCTGCAAGCGTAGATTTTGGATTGGTTGATGGCAAAGGTAAATTTCACTACTTAACCGTGAATAATGGCACCTTTGATAAGACCATTAAGGTTGATACCAGAGGAAATTATGTTTTTGCAGTGAGAAATAATTCTTCACAGAGTATTTCAGTTAGTGGTTATGTAAAATATTGAGATAAATACGGATGGAGTCTCATTATAGGCTCGAAGTATGACAACGTTACCGGTGAGAACAAAAGTAATAAAATCGCTTCAAGATCTTTGGAAAGTAGGTTTAGTTATGAGGGGAAGATTAAAAACCATCGTTTGTTCTCTTATGGGAGCAGTATTGATGATAGGATCCGCATCTGCGGTAACGGTGAACGGCTCCTTTTGTGGAATTAATGATTATCTAAAAGAGCCCGATCGTGCTGGTGCTACATATGTTTCGAAATTAAATACCGAATTAGCTGTTGGATTTGGAAGTTCATATAACTACTCTGGAACATTGTTAAAGGACAGTCAAGTCACTGCGTCTGCATTAAAGAGCAGGCTGAATGCTTCACCGAAAACGATTTTTGCATTTTCTGGACACGGTTACGTGAATGGTCCGATGTCGTATGACAGCACAATTGTTCCGAAAGAGGCTATCCGAACACAACACCGATATGTGGTAATGTATTCATGCAACTGGATGACTAATAATGGATTGTCATCCGAGGTTACTCGAATATACAATACCTTTAATGGAACTCGTTTGCAATTGGGCTATGCATCTAAGATGTATTTGGACAGCCGTGAGGGTTATATGTTTGGCCAAAATCTACAGAATCAGACTGTAGTGAACGCATTCCTAAGAGCGACTAGAGTCTACCAACCACAGCAAAAAAAGAACGATGTTATTGCACGTGTAATGGGATATACCAATGCCAAAAATGATTATATCACCACAACAAGCGCGGCACCATCTTATAGTAGCTCGAAAAATTCCTTTAGTATTATTGTTACAGAAACAATTCCACACACAGGAAGGAGCGTGTAGCATGAAAAATTTCGTTATTCAAAACCGTAAAATCTTTGTCACGACATGTGTCGCAGTGATGTTATGTGTCGTAACAGTCTTGCATTTTGCAGAACCGCAGGATGAGCAAATTCCGAAGTTAAATCTCCCTGCAGTTGGAAACATCGTAACAGCGAATACCCGTGTATCTATCGCGGATACTGCCGAATCGGAGATCGACAACGCGAGCCAATCGTTGGCTGTATATCGTTTGAAACCGGTTAACATTAATCAGGAAAAGAAAAAAATCGAAGATTTATTTCAGGTGTCCTCATCTGATATAGGAACTTTTCCAACCGGAAATACATTATCTGATGGAACTACAGTTGGAATTGATGCGCAAACCGGCAGATGGTTTTATCAAAAACCAATCGACTTTGATGCAAAGGAAGGCACACTGTCGGACGCCGATGCCATCCAAATAGCTGAGCAGTTTATTGAGGACAACAATCTGTACCCGCTGCAGGAGCTAGGTGACGCGAAGGTTGGTACGACATCGACCGGGGATGCAACACAAGGGACAGAAGAAATTCTCAGAAAAAATGTATATTTCTACCCTGAGATTGCCGGAAAACCTGTATATGGAACATTTCGTATCTGCATTTCCGTATCAGGGACCGGAGAAATCGTTGGCGTTGACAAGTTTGCAAATGAATATACCTTGGTTGATTCTGATGTTGAAGGTAAGAACTATCATGAAGTAGCAACATCGCTGAGCGAAAATGAGTACACCCTAAATGCTGAAGTGGCTCCAAGCAGTATTTTGGTCGATTCTGTTTCTGATGCTTTCTACGCGGATCCAGAAAGTGAATATATCCAGCCAATTTACGTATTAGAGGGTTCCGAAGAAAACCAGACAGAAAAATACGATATTTGGATGGATGCACGATCAAACTAATTTTAGTGGGCCTAATAGCTTGCGTTGTAGTTATATTACTGGTTGTGGTGGGTGTTATGCTGCTACATTTACATCACACGAATGAGCCACAAAATGAAGTTCCAATTTCCGAAATGGAAACAGAAGAAGATGTCGTATTTTCTGGTGATTTTTCGGTAGATTGGTAAGTAATTGCGAAAGGAAGTGGTAGCAATGAGAGTTAAGAAAATTTTCGGCTCTATTTTGGCAGGAGTGCTGATCGTTAGTGGGGTGAGTATGTCAGCGAATGCGGCTGATATTGCGTCAAAAGACGTTGAGCGTCAGAATCATGTAATCGAACTGAGCCTTGAACGTGCTTCGGGGTCATTTAATATGACGGTTCCTGCTAAATCTATTTTGCGGGCGGATAAGAGTTTCCCATTGGAAGCAGGAGAAACGGTAACGATTAAAGCTACATACTCTCCATTTTCGGCAAGCGTAGATTTCGGCTTGGTCGATTCTGACGGCATATTTCATTATTTACGAGCAAGTGGTGGAACATTTGATAAGACCATCAAGATAGAAGAGCGCGGAAACTACACTTTTGCAGTACGCAATAATTCGTCCAGTAGTGTTTCAGTAAGTGGTTATGTAAATTATTGAAAAAGAATACAAAAAGATATAATTTGGAGGTGTTTTTATGAAGAAGAAGTTTTTATCGTTTATACTTTTTTCGGCACTCCTTGTCTCAATGATTCCGATGAGTGCGTATGCAGCATCAGAATCGAATCCTTCTCAAAATCAAGATCAGTTGGTAGAAGCGTATAACAATATTCTTGAAACCTTTTCCAAAGCTGAAAATGGACAATATATTTACCCAGAAGAGTATGCAGGAGCATACATTGATAACGGTCTGTTAAATATTTGTGTGACTGAGAATAGCGATGCAATAAGGAACGAATATCTGCAGGCAAGTGGGTTTCCATCAAGTATTAACTTCGTAGTAAAAGATTTCAACTTACATTATTTAGAGAACCTCGCAGATCAAGTTAGGAATATGAAAGATGAAGATATTCGGACTGTTGCGGTTATTCAGAAATCTAATATTGTAGATGTTGGCACAGATGGGAATGTAGATCAAGTAAAAAATGATATTTTATCTATGATTCCTGCAGTGTCTAATAGTATCTCGACAACCGATATTCCGTTAACTGTAACGTATAAAAGTTTTAACATATCTGCTCCTAATGAAAATGATGATAATCAAATAGTACCGTATGCAATACCAACGCTAACAGGCGGTACTACACTTTCTTCAAATGGCTGTAGATTTACATTAGGAATATGTGGAAAATATAATGGGAATCCGGCGGTATTGACTTGTGGTCATGGGCAAGCAGTTGGAAAATCTGTTACAGCAAATGGTAGTGTAATTGGTAGCGTTGTCAAAGTCAATTACAGTTCACGCGGCTATTATGATTATTCCATTATACAGTTAAATAGTAGTGCGGCAGCAAAAGCAACTAATAAAGTAAAAACGCAAAGTTCAAGCCAGACTATTACGTCTATTAACAAATCTTCCGTAGAGGGTATGACAGTAAATAGATACGGAAGCACATCTGGATTTAAGACGGGAACCGTTCTTGCAACTGACATGAGTGTAACGTATGAGAACGTTGTTTGTTATGGATTAGTAGAAGTTAGTGCAGATTCGACTTCACAGCCTGGAGATAGTGGAGGACCAGTGTATTACGGAAGTAATTTGTATGGTATAGTAAAAGGACACTCTTCTACTGGAGTATGGTATTATTCTCCGTCTGGAGCGGTATCAGGATTTAGCCTATGAACAAAAATTGTACAAAATGGGTTGCGCTTTGTAGTATTGTCATAGTAGCTGCGCTTTTATCATTATTTCTATGGTTGAGTAGAACCCAAATGGAAACATCGCTGTATAATGAGGCGACAGTATTAGAAAATGTAGATTTTGATATAAAAATCGATACTGGATATAATCAGATTATATATGTGCTTCACAATAGATCATCACAAGACATTACATATCCACCCATTTGTGCTATAGAATATTATGACGGGCATAACTGGCAAGAGGTATTGAGCAGAACTGGTTTGAGAGCCTCTGAGGGGGCTATGGTAGATATTGCACATTTATTGCCATCAGAAACATCAAATGGATCTGGATATAATTTCGGCGTAAAGCATTTGGATGATTTATCGCATATGCCAGATGGGCAGTATAGACTTGTGATACCTGTTAGCGATGACAGTAGTACAGTGATTGCAAGTGATCCATTTGAATGGGTTGCGTAAAAAGAAATCTGGTTGCAAAATATTTTGCAACCAGATTTCTTTTTACGCATTGTAACGGTTTACCCGTTTACGCTTATCGTGAACGGGTAAACCGTTATATTTATGATAACGTGTATATATTGACGCTATCAAAAACGAGCGTCAAGAGTGGTTCGCATGAACCACTTTTTTCTACCCTTTGCACGCCGATCTGCTGCGCAGACGGCTCGAACGGGGCGAAAAAAGCAAGCCCTTGACGCTCATTTTTCTCCATTTACATTGCTGAGGCTTGCTACCGCAAGCCTTCTCTCCCACACTTGACAGCAGTGCTACCACCATGTATAATGAGAGAGTGGGAGAGATATTGCAAGCTACCTAAAGTGTTATCACTTTAGAGCTTGTGAGGGGACTGCACCCCCTTCAATCCCCGGCTTGGCGCACGCAGCGCACGAACAAAAAGGTGAGGTGTATCATGTACGAAAGTCAGAAAAAAGAAATCGAAACCATCAAAGACCGGACGCTCATTTTGAAATTGTCGGATGCAGACTGCGATCGCATTTTACAAAAAGCAGCCGGCTGCGGATTGACCGTTTCTGAATTATTGGCGAGTTTCATCGGTGATCTGGTTGATGGCACTTTCACCAATGGTTCGGACGAACGCTATCTTGCCGAGGACTGGTTCAACCGCTGCGGTTTTGAGCGTGATGATAAGAGAACGCTGTTGTGGCATTTGCTGGAGCAGAACGCAGACCTCGAAAATTTTATCGAACTCTATGAGGAGAACGAAGAATACAAATCGCACCCAGAGGAGTTTGAGGAGCAGCGTGAAGAATATGAAATGGAGCCAGGTGACACGTTCGATTTTGAAGATGAATTGCAGTATTGGCTGGACGATTGGAAACCGAGCAAGTTGAGCATGGCCGAAGAAGTAGAAGCTGTCCGCGATTATGTACAGGCAATGAAAAACTTCAAGGGAGAATAACTGCGGTGGCAAATAAGAGTAGACCGAAGCAGCTCTCGTTCCGAGTTAGTGAGGAGGAATGGGAGCTGCTGCAACAGAAAATTTCTGAAAGCGGCATGAACCAACAGCAGTATATTTTATCCTGCGTGCTGGGTAAGGAGATTGTAAATACGGACGGTATCAAAGAGATCGTGCCGGAGCTGAAACGGCAGGGCACGAACCTCAACCAAATCGCCAAAAGACTTAATGAGCGCGGCTATATTGATTACAAAAAAGAATTGCCGACGGTATTAGATGAGGTGAAAATGGTATGGCAGTCATTAAGGCAGTATCTTCAAAAGCTGGGATAAACACAGTCCTCGATTATGTAATGCAAGAGGAAAAAACGGAACAAAAGTTGCTGAGTGGCTTGAATTGCGTTCCTGATACAGTTAAAGATGAAATGAAAGTTACGAAATTATTGTGGGATAAGGATGGAGGGCGAACCTACAAGCATTTTGTTCAGAGCTTTGCACCAGGCGAGAAGATAGATCCGGCGCAGGCGCACCAGATCGCGTGCCAGCTAGCAGCCTCACGGCCGGAGTGGCAGGACTTTGAGGTGTTGATTGCTACCCATGAGGACAAGGAGCATATCCACACGCACTTTGTGGTGAACAGCGTGAGCTATGTAGACGGCCATAAGCTCCAGCAGAGCAAGGCAGAGCTGCAGGCCATGAAAGATTATTCCGACCAGCTTTGCGCGAAATATGGGCTGCATATTACCGAAAAGGGAAAGACCTTTGACGGACAGGAGCGAGAGGAAACGGCAGCGTTCAGCAAGGACACCTATCAGTTGCTCAAAAAGGCCGAGCAGGGCGAGGTAAAGAGCTATGTGCAAGATATTGCGCTGGCGATATTGGACTGCCGAGAAAAGGCCACCAGCCGTACAGACTTTGTGCAGCGTATGAATGAGCGAGGATACGGCGTAGACTGGCAGGACAGCCACAAATATATTACCTTTACAGACTTAAAACGGCAAGAGCAGGGCGAAAAGCAGTGCAAAATCCGCAATAACAAGCTGGAGAAGTATTATAACATGGACTTTGGAAAGGAGAGCTTGGAACATGAGTTTGAGGGCAATGCACGAAGTCAGCAAACAGCGCAGCGTGCAAGAGGGCAGCTCGCAGCTGATCGAGGAGCAAAGACAGACAATCGAACAGCAGAAGCAGACAATATCGGAGCTTTCATCGCAAATATCGCTGCTCAAGTCGGAAATGCAGAAGCTGGCAGACAAGAACGCGCAGCTGAACGAAGCCGACGAAGTGCAGGAGATACAGAAAGAGAACGCAGAGCTAAAGAAGCAAAACGAGCAGCTGAAGCAAGTATGCGCCGACACCAGAGAGATGATCTCGAACTTTAAGAAAGAAACAGAGAGGTTACAGAAACAAAAGAAACTGCTAATAGGCGTAGTAAACACTCTTATGGAGAAATGTATGGGAGTAACTGAGGAAACTCAAGATATTCAAACGAAGAAATCGTTTTTTGGACGAGTAAAAGGGTTAACGTGGGAGCGGTGGCAGCGGATAATAAATGCTGTGACCGCGTTAGGTGCAACGGTACAGGCGTGCAATAGGACATTAAAGGCACAACCTAAAGCAGTAGTAGAGAGAAAAAAGAGTATCCGAGTGCAGCTCCAAGAAATTAAAGAGAAACACGGCACGAGGGATTGACACCCTCGTGCCGTTACTGTAAAATATGGACAAGCAAATACGGTCGAAAAGCGACCGATTTTTTTGTCGGGAAA
>OODU01003517.1_pt1 | contig 11773 bp, 8 predicted proteins | sample 1671171 | NCBI WGS metagenome assembly OODU01 (sample SAMN06348129, study PRJEB24527) | human gut metagenome | biome: human gut; feature: ankylosing spondylitis patient; material: feces | host: Homo sapiens | place: China | collected 2015-10
ATGAAAAATGACAGCGAAGGAGGAGAAAGATAATGGCAGAGAAGAACGCAATGCTTGTGATGCGCGATGTCAGCAAAACTTTTAATCCGGGAACTGTCAACGAAAAATGTGCATTAAAAAATCTGAATCTCACCTTGAAGCAGGGGGAGTTTGCAACGATCGTAGGAAGTAACGGAGCCGGAAAATCAACGCTGTTTAATGCGATAACAGGAGCTTTTTTTGCAGACAAAGGACTGATCATGCTGGATGGTGAGGACATTACCTATCAGAAAGAGCATGTCCGCAGTAAAGTGATCGGTCATTTGTTTCAGGATCCATTGAAGGGAACCGCACCACATATGACGATCGAGGAGAATATGGCGCTTGCCTACCTGCGCACGACTACTTCAAAGAATGCCTATTTCAGCCGGATCAAGGCAGCGGACAAGAAAAAATTCAGAGAGCAGCTCGCACTGCTTGACATGGGGTTAGAAGACCGTATGAAGCAGCCGGTCGGACTTTTGTCCGGTGGACAGCGTCAGGCACTCACACTTTTGATGGCAACAATGGTGACTCCTAAGATTTTGCTGCTGGATGAACACACCGCAGCTTTAGACCCTGCCACCGCAGAGAAAGTACTGAACCTCACAAAAAAGATAGTGTCAGAGCAGAACATCACCTGCCTTATGGTCACGCACAACATGCATCAGGCGCTTGAACTTGGGAACCGTTCCCTCATGATGGATTCGGGAAATATTGTGCTGGATGTTTCCGGGGAAGAACGGGAAAAGATGTCAGTGGATGATCTGTTAGAGCAGTTTGCAGTCCGTGCCGGAAAGGCATTGGATAATGACAGAATTCTGTTTTCTAAAGTGGAGGCATAATAGTGGTGTAGTAAGAATAGAAGCTATAAATAATTAGTATGTTTCAATTATATGAAAAAGCAATAAAACAAGGGAAAAGCCGTTGAAATCTAACGGCTTTTCCTTTATTATATAAAGTAATGCTAAAAAAATGTATATTTTCATAGGAGATTCGTGATTAAGAAAAACGATTACAGAGATGAAAAAGGCAGTGAGTATATACAAGGAGGAAAAACATGTATCCAATCGTTAGAAGAGAAAAACTGGCAGACAAGATCTATCTTATGGATGTCAAGGCTCCCCGTGTTGCGCAGTATTGCGAACCGGGACAGTTTGTTATTGTAAAAATTGATGAGGAGGGTGAACGTATTCCGCTTACCATCTGTGATTACGACAGGGAAGAGGGAACAATCACGATCGTATTCCAGACCGTAGGAGCTTCCACAGAGCGTATGGTAAGCTTACAGGAAGGGGATGCTTTTGAAGATTTTGTTGGACCTTTGGGATGTCCATCTGATCTGATTCATGAAGATATTGAAGAATTAAAGAAAAAGAAAATTTTATTTGTTGCAGGTGGTGTTGGTACAGCTCCGGTTTATCCTCAGGTAAAATGGCTGCATGAGCATGGTGTTGACTGTGATGTCATCATGGGTTCACGTAACAAAGATTTACTGATCTTAGAGGATGAGATGAAAAAAGTTGCCACAAACCTTTATGTGACAACGGATGATGGTTCGTATGGTTTCAAGGGAACCGGTACTGCACAGCTGCAGGAACTCTGGGATAATGGAAAGCGTTATGACCACTGTGTAGCGATCGGACCAATGATCATGATGAAATTTGTCTGCAAACTGACAAAAGAATTAGGGATTCCAACCGTTGTTTCCATGAATCCAATCATGGTAGACGGAACCGGAATGTGTGGTGCCTGCCGTCTGGTTGTAGGCGATGAGGTAAAATTTGCATGTGTAGACGGACCGGAGTTCGACGGACATCTGGTTGATTTTGACCAGGCAATGAGAAGACAGGCCCAGTACAAGACCGAAGAGGGAAGAGCCATGCTGAAATTACAGGAAGGTGCAACACATCACGGTGGATGCGGCAATTGTAACAGTTAAAAATCAGAAATTTTGCAGATCAGAGAGAAAGCTGTCTGGTCAGTTACATAGAATCAGGAGGAAAAAATGGACGTATTAACTAGAGTTCCGGTTCGTGAGCAGGAGCCAGCCGTTCGTGCAGCGAACTTTGAAGAGGTATGTTTGGGATATAACGAAGAAGAGGCAATGGCAGAAGCTGCCCGTTGCTTAAACTGTAAAAATGCACAGTGTATGAAAGGATGTCCGGTATCTATCAATATTCCGGGATTTATCGCAGAAGTAAAAGAAGGTAATTTTGAGGCTGCTTACCATGTGATCAGCGAGTCTTCCGCACTTCCGGCAGTCTGTGGCCGTGTATGTCCACAGGAGACACAGTGTGAGGGAAAATGTATCCGTGGAATCAAAGGAGAGCCTGTAGCGATCGGTAAATTAGAGCGTTTTGTTGCGGACTGGGCAAGAGAACATGGCATTAAACCGAAAAAGGCAGAAAAGTTAAATGGACATAAAGTAGCAGTGATCGGCTCAGGCCCGGCAGGTCTTACCTGTGCAGGAGATCTTGCAAAGCTTGGTTATAATGTGACGATTTTCGAAGCATTACATCAGGCAGGTGGTGTGTTAGTTTATGGTATCCCTGAATTCCGTCTTCCAAAGCAGAAGGTTGTTGCCGCTGAAGTGGAAAACGTGAAAGCATTAGGGGTTAAGATTGAGACCAACGTTGTCATCGGTAAATCCGTTACAATTGATGAGTTGATGGACAACGAGGGCTTTGAGGCAGTTTTCATTGGTTCCGGTGCAGGACTTCCAAGATTTATGGGTATTCCTGGTGAGCAGGCAATGGGTGTATTCTCAGCCAATGAGTTCTTAACAAGAAATAACCTTATGAAAGCGTTCTTAGACAATTACGATACACCGATCAAAGCTGGTAAGAAAGTTATTGTAGTCGGCGGTGGTAACGTGGCAATGGACGCTGCAAGAACAGCAAGAAGACTTGGCGCAGAGGTACATATCGTATATCGTCGTGGTGAGGAAGAACTTCCGGCCCGTAAAGAGGAAGTACATCACGCAAAAGAAGAAGGTATCATCTTTGATCTTCTCCAGAATCCAACCGAATTATTAGTGGATGAAAACGGTTGTGTAAAGGGTGCAAAAGTGATCAAAATGGAACTTGGCGAACCGGATGCTTCCGGAAGAAGAAGTCCGGTTGAGATTCCGGGCTCTGAATATGAAATCGAGGCAGATACTGTGATCATGTCACTTGGTACTTCTCCAAACCCTCTGATCTCATCCACTACAAAAGGTCTTGATATCAACCGCAGAAAATGCATTATTGCGGAAGAAGAGACCGGTGCAACTTCCAAAGAAGGTGTTTATGCCGGTGGTGACGCTGTGACAGGTGCAGCAACTGTTATCCTTGCGATGGGTGCCGGTAAAGCAGCAGCTAAGGGTATTCACGAATATCTCAGCAACAAATAAAAACAGACAGGACAGGGCAGGTGCTGAATGGGTCATACATTTGGCACCTGTTTTTTTCTGTAAGTATTCCAAAGAAACCCCAAAGTTTTATTAATTTTTTATGAAGAGGGTAGCAAAATTACAGGGTTTATGTATATAATAGAACACGCTACGCAGGAAAGAAATACGAGAGAGGTTACCGATAGATGAAGGAGCAGAATCAGCGCCAGATACAGAATCAGACAGAATTAGACGAAAGAAGACTGAGACAGAAAAAGCTTGTACGGAAAAGAAAAATCGTTTTGAGTGTAATGCTTTTGACATCTTTTTTACTGGGATGTGTCTGTGGAAGATATTTTCCTGAGATCGAACTTGGAAAAACAGAAGAAGTGCTGGCATCAGCGCAGGATAACTCCGATGAAGAGAAAAAAGAAAATCAAATTACAAATGACGTGGATAATGGAACAACAGCAGATGGAACGGAAAAAGTGGAACAGTCTGCTACGGAAACTGTCGAAGAACCGGCAGACAGCGAAGAAACGAATGATCCGTTTGCGGAGATTCCACAGGTCGTGTTATCAAAACCGGTAGATTATTCCTTAAATCAGGCAATCAGACAGTTAGAACAGATGGAAGCGGCAGATGAACGCTACGCACAGATCGTGGAAAATGCAGAGAAATATCCGGAAAAATTACTGATCAATCTGGCAAACAATCCGGAAATGATCGCATTTGTAGCTGATTACAAAGGGAACACAAGGGATTATGATAAAGCAGAACTGACAGAGAAAGAGTTACAGGAAGAATATCCGCTCTTTTTACAGTGGGATAAACGCTGGGGCTGCCTTGCATATGGGGATGACAGCAATGTTGCGGTCAGCGGATGCGGTCCGACAACACTGGCGATGGCAGTAGTTGCGCTGACTGGAAATGAGGAGGCAACTCCGGCTGCAATCGCAAAATTTGCCATGCAGGAAGGGTTTTATATGTCCGGCACAGGAACGATGTGGTCGCTTATGACAGAGGGGGCGGCAGCTTACGGTGTCTGCTCCGAGCAGATCAATATCAGCCAGACTGAGATCAAACAGCACTTAGATCAGGGAGATATCGTGATCTGCTCTGTGCGGCAGGGAGATTTCACTACAGGGGGACATTTTATCCTGCTCTATGACTATGATGATGAGGGATTTTCCATTAACGATCCGTTTTCTTTATACCGCAGTGGCCAGAAATGGGACTATGGAAAAATCAGAAGCCAGATCAAAGCTGTCTGGGCACTAAAAGCAAAATAAAGAACAGTTAGCGATTGTTCAAATAGTTTAACAAAAAACAGGGCATACTAAAGCATCATAAAGTGAGATGGAGAGATGCAGAATGTGCCAGAATATGAGTGGACTGTCCACTGCTGAAGTGGAATTTCGGAAAAAAGCAGGGTTGTCGAATGAATGCGTAGATTCTTCCACAAAGACAGTGGCACAGATCATCCGCTCAAATGTTGTAACTTATTATAATCTTATTTTTTTGATCATTACGATCCTTCTGATCGTAGTGGGATCTTTTCGGGATCTTACTTTTTTACCTATTATTATTGCAAATATGTTGATCGGGATCATCCAGGAGCTGCGTTCCAAAAAGATTCTGGATGATCTTACGATATTAAACACACCGAAAATCACGGTCCGGCGCAACGGAAGTGATCAGGAGGTTTTGGCGGATGAACTGGTGCAGGATGATGTGATAACGCTTTCAGCAGGTGGACAGATTCCGGCGGACGCACTGGTGTTATCCGGCAATATCACAGTCAACGAGGCTCTGATCACAGGGGAGGCCGATGAGATTGTAAAAAAAGAGGGAGATTCCCTTTTTTCGGGAAGTTTTGTGATATCAGGAGAGTGCATGGCAAAACTGGAAAAAGTGGGAAAAGATTCTTATATTTCAGGACTGATGCTGCAGGCGACGCAGACAAAAGAGGGCGAGCAGTCGGAGATGATCCGGGCGTTGAACCGCCTTGTGCAGACCGTGGGCGTGATCATTTTGCCGATCGGGGCGATCCTGTTTTTACAGCAATACTTTTTTTCCGGGGCAACGATGAAAGATAGTGTGACGGGCATGGTGGCGGCTATTCTCGGAATGATCCCGGAAGGCCTGTACCTTCTTGCAAGTGTGGCGATGGTGGTGTCGGTGATGAGGCTTGGAAAACAAAAGGTACTGATCCATGACATGAAATGTATCGAGACACTGGCGCGGGTAAATGTACTGTGCGTGGATAAGACCGGAACCATTACCGTGCCAGAAATGGAAGTGGCACAGTTTATCCTTGCAAAAGACCAAAGCCTGGCAGCGAAAGAACAGGAAGCAGACCAGCAATCGGAAGACAAAAATAAAATTGCAAAGCTGCTCTCTGACTGTGTGCGTGCCCTGCCGTGCGACAATGCAACGATGGAGGCATTGCAGCAGTATTTTACGGAGCCGCCCGAAAACAGTGCAGAAAAAATCGTCCCGTTTTCGTCTGCTACAAAATACAGTGGAGTGGTTCTGGCAGGAAAAGCTTATGTGGTCGGCGCACCGGAATTTGTGCTGCAGCAGGATTATACGGCTGTTCAGGGAACGATCGAAGTATTTCTGGAAAAGGGATATCGTGTGCTTGTATTTGCAGAGTATGAGGGGAATCTGGATGGAAAAGAACTGACAGAAAATGCAAGTCCCATTGCATTTATCCTGCTCAACAATGCGATCCGGGAGGGGGCAATGGATACGTTCCGTTACTTTTCCAAGCGGGGAGTGGAAGTGAAAGTGATCTCCGGGGACAATCCGGTCACGGTATCGGAGATCGCAAAGAAAGCGGGAATCCGCCATGCGGAAAAACAGGTGGACGCAGCAACGTTGAAAACAGCGGATGCAGTGCGGAAGGCAGCAAAAAAATACACGGTGTTCGGCAGGGTGACACCGGAGCAGAAACGTCTTCTGGTGCAGGCATTAAAAGAGCAGGGAAAGACCGTGGCAATGACAGGAGACGGCGTGAACGATATTCTTGCGTTAAAAGATGCAGACTGCAGCATTGCGATGGCGTCAGGCAGTGAGGCGGCTTCGCATGTGGCACAGCTTGTGCTGCTCGATAACGATTTCAATAAAATGCCGGCGGTTGTCATGGAAGGGCGGCGGGTGGTGAACAACATCGGGCGCACTGCCAGCCTTTATCTGGTCAAGAACATTTTCTCCATGCTCTTAGCCGTATTTTCCATGCTGTTTCTGATCGATTATCCGCTGGAGCCATCGCAGGTGTCGCTCATCAGTGTTTTTACGATCGGGATTCCGTCATTTTTTCTGGCGCTGGAGCAGAACCGGAATCAGATCCATGGGCATTTTCTTACCAATGTCCTGATCCAGGCGCTTCCGGCTGGGATTACAGATTTTATCGTGGTGAGCGGTCTGGTGATTTTCTGTAGGGAGTTCGGAGTGGAAAAAGAGTGCGTTTCCACGTCGTGCACGATCCTGATTGCAGTTGTCGGCTTCATGATCCTTTATCATATAGCAAAACCGATGACAACACCGCATGCGATCCTGATCGCAGCGATGGTCATCGGCTGGTTATTTTGTATGCTGTTTTTCAGTGAACTGTTTGCGATCACGGCGGTCACAGGAAAATGTGCAATGCTCATGATCGTGTTCGCAGTCATCACGGAGCCGGTGTTTCGGTATCTGATACAGCTTGTGGAGGCTGTTCAGAAGTGGGGTGGAAAACTAAAATTTTAGTCTGGTGAACCGGCATGTTTTTTCCGGCTCTGTTTTTCCCAGATAAAATACGTCACGATCAGAAGGATTCCGGTGATCAGCCATGTGATCGGGCTTGCCAGACGGACTGCCCAGTAACCGAACGGATTTAAGGTGACGGCGATCACAATAATACGGCACACCATTTCCACAACACCGCTTAACATTGGAACAAGTCCGCGGTTTAAGCCTTGCAGGGCGTTCCGGTAAAGGAAAATCCATGCGAGCGGCAGCATGAAGAAACTGATGGTGTTCAGATACTGCATGGCATAGTCAAAAATTTCTTCAGAAGGATTGCTCACAAACCAGCTCACAATAAAACGTCCGCCGAATACGCAGATGGCAGAGGCAGCAAGCGAGATAAAAATGCAGATGAAAAATCCTTTGCGCATTCCCTCGTAGATACGTTTGTATTTTCCTGCGCCGAGGTTCTGACCGCAGTAGGTGGCAATCGCAGTGCCGAGTGTCGGCATGGTCTGGGTGGAGAGGTTTTCCACTTTGGAGGCGGCAGTGAAGGCAGCCACAACACTGGAACCGAAAATATTGACTGCGCCCTGCAGGATCATGGTTCCGATAGCGGTGATGGAATAGTTGAGCGCCATCGGAATACCGATGGAAAGCATATTGAACACACCGTATCCGTCGAGATAGTAATCTTCCCGGCTGGTTTTTAAAATGTCGAATTTGCGGAACATATAAATAAAGCAAAGCAGTGCGGAGACACCCTGCGCAATGATCGTTGCATAGGCAGCGCCTGCGGTTCCAAGTTTTACAACGACGATCAAAAACAGGTCGAGCACAATATTTAAAAAGGAAGAGAGAATCAGGAAATACAGCGGTGTTTTGCTATCGCCGATCCCTCTTAAAATACCGGAGGCAACGTTGTAGGACATCGTGAGCAGGATACCTGCGAAAATGACTTTAATATAAGAGTCTGCGAGTCCTAAGATATTGTCCGGTGTTTTCATTAAAATAAGAAATTGTCTGGAAGCTGCCACCGTAGGGATAGTCAGAATTAACGATACAATGGCAGTCAGTATCAGGGAAAGTGCAACATAATGTTTTAACAGCTTGAAATCTTTTGCGCCGAAAGCGTGGGAGACCATAACGCCAAATCCCTGCGCAATACCATTTGCAAATCCTAATACAAGGAACATTAGGCATCCGGTAGAGCCTACCGCAGCCAGAGCATCCTCACCAAGATACTGCCCGACAATGATCGTATCCACCATGTTATAAAACTGCTGAAAAATATTTCCCAGTAGAACCGGAACGGAAAAAAGTAAGATCATTCTGAGCGGGCTTCCCGTTGTCATGTCTTTTGTCATAGTCTGTACTCCTTGATCTATAAAATAGTTAAAAATCTGTCCGTGTTTTTTTAGCCTCAACACGCATATTCTTTGCATTTCAGCAACCTAGTATAAGGCATGGACCGCAAAAAGACAATGTTTATTTTTGCGAAAAAATATAATTTTTTTGTTTTCGCAAAAGAAAAGATTTTTTCGTGGGAAACTGTTATAATAAGAAAGCAATTATTTGCAAGTCACAGTAAAATCACGGAGTAAAATAATGCAGACAAACCTCGAATACTACAAAATTTTTTATTATGTATCCAAATACAACAGTATCTCCCTCGCAGCAGAGGCACTTTCCATCTCACAGCCAGCAGTCAGCCAGGCAGTCAAGCATTTAGAAAGTGATCTTTCCTGTGCTCTCTTTGTGCGGACATCCAAAGGCGTGCGCTTGACAAAAGAAGGCGGACTGCTTGCAGAATATGTGAGAAAAGGATATGAGACAATCCTCACCGGGGAGAAAAAACTCTCGGAGATGTTAAACTTAGATGCCGGAGAAATCTGTGTGGGTGCCAGTGACATGACATTGCAGTTTTATCTGCTTCCTTATCTGGAGGCGTTCCATGATGCATTTCCGCAGATCAAAGTGACTGTGACGAATGCCCCGACACCGGAGACATTGAAACATTTGCAGGACGGAAAAATTGATTTTGGGATCATCAGTACCCCGGTGAACAACAAATACGATTTTAAAATGACGCCTGTGCGCAAAATCCAGGATGTCTTTGTGGCGGGAAAAAAGTTTGAGTACTTAAAGGGTGGAAAATTAAGCTATAAAGAGCTTGAAAATCTTCCGGTGATGTGCTTAGAGGGCAGCACTTCCACAAGAAAATATGTGGAGGATTATCTGGCAGAGCGCGGCACATTTGTCCGGCCGGAATTTGAACTTGCGACAAGTGATATGCTCATCCAGTTTGCAGTGCGCAACCTCGGTGTTGCCAGTGTCGTGTCGGATTTCGCAGAAAAATACATTGAAAATGGGGAATTATTCATATTGAAATTTGACAAGGCGATACCGGAACGCGAGTTTTGCATTGTCTCAAACGAGCGTGCGCCGATGTCGGCAGCAGCGGAAAAACTATACGATTTTCTGCTTGTTCCGTAGTGAAAATGTCAGAAAAAGTTCATCAAATCTTCATCAATCTTAATGGAATATCAATGGGATTGCGGGCAGGAATATGATAAATTTATATGCAAGATCAGGATATTTAGGAGGAAATGGAAATGATGCGTTTATTATCGATCGGGATAGACTGTGTCTCGTCTGCTATTTTTGTGATTCCTGCTTTGGCTATTTTGCAGTGTACAATCTATAGGAAATGGGAATTTAAACCATTTTGTGTAAAACTGATATTTGCATTTTATGCGATTGCAATGTTTTCAGTTGTGGGTGTCCCTGCGGTTGGGACATTTCAGATAGATTTTGGTCTGAATCTGATACCGTTTGCAGACATTGTAAATAGTCCGTTTGCATATATGAAAAATACGATTTTGAATATCATTTTATTTATACCGATGGGATTTTTTGTACCTGCGGTCTGGAAGAATTACCGGTCTTTCAAAACCATGTTTTTCATGGGACTCGCGGTATCACTGGGGATTGAACTATTACAGATATTTACATTCAGGCTTACGGATATTGATGATCTGATCACCAATACGGCAGGAACTGTGCTGGGATATGAAATAAGCAGAAGATTTTCTTTTCCGTTCTCTTTAAAATCAGTGGATTCGAAAGGAATTTTGGTACGATATGAGCCTGTCCTGATTCTGGCAGTTACGCTTTTGGTTTCCATGTTTCTGAAACCAATGGTGTCTGATGGCATATGGAATATTGTGTTATCTGGTCCGTGGTGGGGAAAATAAGGAGATATAATGAATGATTATATCAAATATAATGAATATTAATTTTACTTATGGCATTACTTCGTGTATAATCATAAAGTAAAAACAGGAAGATGTGATGGTTTTTACAGACCATCACTTTTTTTATGCAGGAGGAAAATCAAATGGTTACAGCAGTAGTAGGCGCTAACTGGGGCGACGAGGGAAAAGGAAAAATCACAGATATGCTTGCAGATGAAGCGGACATTGTTATCCGTTTTCAGGGCGGAGCAAATGCAGGTCACACCATCGTAAACAACTATGGTAAATTTGCATTACATACATTGCCATCAGGTGTATTCCACAGCCACATCACCAACATTATCGGAAATGGTGTTGCACTGGATATCCCGAAGGTAATAAGTGAGATCAAATCGATCACAGACCGCAATGTGCCTGCACCAAAAATCATGATTTCAGATAGAGCACAGATCGTTATGCCATACCACGTTCTTTTCGATCAGTATGAGGAGGAGCGTCTTGGAAAGAATTCTTTCGGTTCTACCAAGTCTGGTATCGCACCATTTTATTCAGACAAATATGCAAAGATCGGTTTCCAGGTAAGTGAGTTATTCGACGAGGAATTATTACAGGCAAAAGTAAAACGTACCTGTGAGACAAAGAACATTATGCTTGAGCATATGTATCACAAACCATTATTAAAAGAAGAGGAATTATTAGCTACTTTACATGAGTACAGAGACATGGTAGCTCCATATGTCGGAGATGTTTCTTTATTCTTGGACAAAGCAATCAAGGAAGGCAAGAAGATCTTATTAGAAGGCCAGCTTGGTACCTTAAAAGATCCGGATCACGGAATTTATCCAATGGTAACATCTTCCTCTACTTTAGCAGCATACGGTGCGATCGGAGCAGGCATCCCACCATATGAGATCAAGAAGATTGTAACAGTAAGTAAAGCATACTCTTCCGCAGTAGGAGCAGGAGCATTCGTTAGCGAGATCTTTGGAGACGAGGCAGACGAACTGAGAAGACGCGGCGGAGACGGCGGTGAATTCGGAGCAACAACCGGACGTCCAAGAAGAATGGGATGGTATGACTGTGTTGCAAGTAAGTATGGATGCCGTCTGCAGGGAACAACGGATGTAGCGCTTACCGTACTTGACGTATTAGGATACTTAGATGAGATCCCGGTATGTGTTGGATACGATATCGACGGAGAAGTAACCACAGACTTCCCTGTAACTGCAAAATTAGAGAAAGCAAAACCAGTATTCAAAAAACTTCCGGGATGGAAATGTGATATCCGTGGAATTAAGAAATACGAGGATCTTCCGGAAAACTGCAGAAATTACATTGAGTTCATTGAAGGACAGATCGGATACCCGATCACAATGGTTTCTAACGGACCAGG
>OODU01003519.1_pt1 | contig 11772 bp, 6 predicted proteins | sample 1671171 | NCBI WGS metagenome assembly OODU01 (sample SAMN06348129, study PRJEB24527) | human gut metagenome | biome: human gut; feature: ankylosing spondylitis patient; material: feces | host: Homo sapiens | place: China | collected 2015-10
CCCCGGGTACCTCGCGGTACAACGGTTTTCAAGACCGCCGCAATCGACCACTCTGCCACCTCTCCAAAACTCTTTTGTAAGAGTGCTTCCTTTCAAAAGCGATGCAAAGGTACGTAAAATTTTGTAATAAGCAAGCATTTGGGTAAAAAAAGTTTTTAGAGAGGTGGCTTTTGATAATAAATACATATCTTTGTAAAATTAATAACACTTAGAAAACTTGATTATGAATAAGGCGATTATTACTGTAGTAGGTGGAGATACAGTGGGTATCATAGCAAAGGTATGTTCTTATCTTGCTAAAAATAATGTAAACATATTGGATATTTCTCAGACTATTGTTCAGGAGTATTTTAATATGATGATGATTGTAGATCTGGCGAATATAGAAAAGCCTTTCGAGCAAATAGTAACTGAACTGGTAGAAGCCGGAAATGAAATCGGAGTACAGGTGAAATGCCAGCGTGAGGAAATATTCAATAAAATGCATCGTATCTAAAAAACAGTATTGCTATGATTAATATATCCGAGGTTCTCGAAACCAATAAGATGATAGAGAAAGAAAATCTGGATGTACGTACCATTACTATGGGAATAAACTTGTTGGACTGTGCCGACAGTAATCTGGATGTTCTCTGTCAGAATATATATAATAAGATGACCCGCTTTGCTAAAAATCTGGTAAAAACGGGAGAGGATATTGCCAAGGAGTATGGAATTCCTATCGTAAACAAACGTATTTCTATTACTCCTATAGCATTGGTTGGCGGTACTGCATGCCATACTCCGGATGATTATGTAAAGATAGCACAGACATTAGACCGGGTTGCAGAAGAATTGGGAGTGAATTTTATCGGAGGATATTCTGCTATTGTTTCGAAAGGCATGACCCGAAGCGATGAATTGCTTATTCGTTCTATTCCTAAGGCTTTGGCTTGTACGGAACGTATTTGCAGCTCAGTGAATGTGGGATCGACTAAAACAGGCATCAATATGGATGCTGTTCGCCTTATGGGAGAAATAATCAAGGAGACTGCGGAATTGACTAAGGAGCGTGATTCTTTGGGATGTGCTAAACTGGTCGTATTGTGTAATGCTCCCGATGATAATCCATTTATGGCAGGAGCTTTTCATGGAGTATCGGAAGACGATGCTATTATAAATGTTGGTGTCAGCGGACCGGGCGTTGTGAAATACGCATTGGAACAAGTACGTGGTGAAGGTTTTGAGGTACTTTGTGAAACTATCAAGCGTACAGCCTTTAAGATTACACGTGTCGGACAGCTGGTTGCACAGGAAGCTTCTCGCCGTTTGGGCGTTCCTTTCGGTATCATTGATTTGTCACTTGCTCCAACTCCGGCTATTGGTGATAGTGTAGCCGAAATATTACAGGAGATTGGTTTGGAACATCCGGGAGCACCTGGAACCACAGCTGCTCTTGCTTTGTTGAACGATCAGGTAAAGAAAGGTGGAGTAATGGCTTCATCGTATGTTGGAGGACTAAGTGGAGCATTTATTCCTGTCAGTGAAGATCAGGGTATGATAAATGCGGTAGAAGCCGGTGCTTTAACTTTGGAAAAACTGGAGGCGATGACTTGTGTTTGTTCAGTAGGTTTGGATATGATTGCTATCCCAGGAACTACATCTGCTGCAACTATTTCGGGTATTATTGCCGATGAAACAGCTATTGGTATGATTAACCAGAAAACCACCGCCGTGCGTATTATTCCTGTAGTGGGTAAAGAGGTTGGTGATACTGTTGAGTTTGGTGGATTGCTGGGATATGCTCCTGTGATGCCTGTCAACCGTTTTAGCTGTGAGGCTTTTGTAAATCGTAAGGGACGTATTCCTGCGCCGATTCATAGCTTTAAAAATTAATTATTGCTTTTTATATGAGAGATCAGCCGGATTCGATAGAAAAGAATTCGGCTGATTTTTTTGTTTCGAGAGACAAGCGAGTCTTTATATTTCAATAATAAAATGCAATTAATTATTTTACTTGTGTGTTTTATTTGGTCTTCTGAAAGTATTTTGAAGGCAGGTTAAGATCTTGTTTGAAAAAGAATTATAAAACTATCGGGATATTTCTAAATGTTATCATTATTTATTGGTTAAAAATGAAAATATTTTACTGATATTCTTGCTGATTTTAAAATTAAATTCTTTCTTTGCGGAAAACAAAAATAAACTTTAACTAACCCTATTAAAGTCAATTATTGTATTTAATTATTGCATCCGGGTGATAATAATACTTTGATAGTTAACCTTAATTTTTTTATGAAAAAGAATCAATTTTGTCGGGAGGTGAACTCTCCTTGGACAAGGAGACTTTTACACTCTGTCCCCATTGCCCTTAGTTTGTTTGTCGCAATTAGTTCTGCAGCAGAAGCAATGGCTGCGAATGTTACTGAAGTTTCTGCATCTCAGTAAGTTACAGAATTTACTGGTACTGTTGTCGATGTAAATGGTGATCCGTTGATTGGAGTAAATGTAGTAGAAAAAGGTACTGAAAATGGTGCTATAACGGATTTTGAAGGAAACTTTTCTTTAAGCTTATCATCTCCGAATGCTGTTTTAGTTTTTTCTTATATAGGCTATGTATCACAGGAGGTTTCGGCTAAAAATCAAAATGGTGCAAAGATAGTCCTGAAAGAAGATACTGAAACTTTGGATGAAGTTGTTGTTATTGGTTATGGAGCTGTTCGTAAGGCTGATGTAGCAGGAGCGGTTGCTGTACTTGATAATAAAAGCTTTAAGGATCAGCCTATAACGCAGGTTTCGGATGCTTTGCAAGGACGTGTTTCTGGTGTACAAGTGGAAAACAGTGGTGTGCCAGGCGGTAGCGTAAAGATTCGTGTGCGCGGTTCTGGTTCTATTAATAAAAGTAATGATCCTTTGTATGTAGTGGATGGTATTGTACGGGAAAGTGGTTTGGATGGCATTAATCCAGAGGATATACAGTCTATGCAAGTCTTAAAAGATGCTTCTTCTACAGCTATCTATGGTTCTCGTGGTTCAAACGGTGTTGTATTGGTTACGACTAAGACAGGGTTGGCTGGAGCTACTCAAGTAACTTTGGATGCCTCGTTTGGAGTTGCAAATGTATATAAACGCTATGATTTGCTTAATTCACGTGAATATGCTCAGGCTTTGGTCGATGCTGGAAAGAAAACGCAAGATGAGATGTCTGCTTATTTGAATGGTACGAATCCAGGAATAGACTGGCAGGATGAAATTTTCCGTACAGGTATTACTCAGAATTATAAAGTAGCGGTATCGTCAGGTAATGATAAGACTCAGTTCTATTTGTCCGGCAACTATATGGGACAGACTGGAGTTGTAATAGAGTCGAAGAATGAACGCTATCAGGCTAAAGCTAATGTTACGTCACAAGTTACTCCATGGCTGCATGTGACGGCAGATGTCAATGCTTCGCATAATATACGTAAAGGAGGATCTTTTGCTACTGGAAAAGATAATCCGATCTGGATTGCCATGAACTATTCTCCTACTATGCAGATGATGGATGGTAATAATTATGCGAAGGATCCTATTAACTCCATAGCCAGCAATCCTGTAGGTATTTTGCGTTTGCAAGGTGGAGAAACTATGACTGATGTGTTTACCGGACACGTAGATTTGCGTTTTAATCTTGCAAAAGGACTGACTTTTACGACAACTAACGGTGTTGACTATTACGATGCCAAATCATACAGTTTTTCTTCTAAACGGGTGAATCCGTCGAACAGCATGGGAAATAGTGATACCTACCGTATGATGTTGCAGAGTTCTAATAACTTTACTTACATGGGTAAGTGGAATAAGCACTCGCTGACATCTACTGCCGTATACGAAGTAACGAAGTATGAGGAACGTCTGATGAATATTTCCGGAAAAAATCTTTTGACGGAATCTGTCGGTTGGTGGGATGCAAGTATGGCTCAAAGCCGCGATGTAAGTAATGGTATACAGAACTGGGCACTGGTTTCCGGAGTAACGCGTGTGATGTATAATTATAACGACCGTTATCAGCTGACAGGTACTTTCCGTGCTGACGGTTCTTCTCGCTTCTCTAAAAATAAATGGGGATTCTTTCCTTCTGTAGCTGCTGCCTGGACTATCAGTAATGAAAAGTTCATGAAGAATGTCAAGGCTGTACAAGACTTGAAACTGCGTGCTAGTTTTGGTATCGTGGGTAATCAGGCTATTGATCCGTATTCTACTTTAGGACTGATGACGCAGACTAAATATAATTTTGGAACAAGCAGTGACTATGTCGGTTATTGGGCTAATGATATTGCAACTCCTGAACTTACATGGGAAAAGACTCGCCAGTTTGATGTTGGTCTGGATTTTTCAATGTTCAATCACCGTTTGTCAATGAGTGTCGATTACTTTGATAAGCGCACTACCGATGCTTTGCTTAAAAAGACAATGCCTAATTATAAAGGTGGTGCAAGTTATTGGGTGAATGATGGAGAAATCAGTAACCGAGGTGTAGATATATCACTGACTGCACATTTGATTCAGCATAAGAATTTTACCTGGTCGACAACTGTAAACGGAACTTATCTGAAGAATCGTGTAGAAAAACTTGCTGGAGGTGAAAACGATTATTTCTTCGGCTCAAAGCCGGCTTCAGGTATGGTGGATGAGGCTAGTATCATTAAGCCGGGATATGCAATCGGATCTTTCTATGGTTATATCTGGACAGGGCTTGATGAATCTGGTAAGGATACTTATCAGGATATGGATAATAGCGGAACAATTGATGGATCCGATCGTCGGGTTATCGGAAAGGCAACTCCTGACTTTACTGTAGGATGGAATAATACATTGACTTACAAAAATTGGAATCTTAACTTATTCTTCAACGGAGCCTTCGGAGCTGACAGATTGAATCTGGCACGTTTTACAATGGCTTCAATGGTAGGAGATTCTCGTTTTATTACATTACGTGAGGCTTATACTGATAATTTTGATAAGGTGGGACAGTCGGCTATATATCCGGGGCTGAAGGTGGCTGGAAATAATTATCAGGCTGTATCTACCAAGTGGGTTGAAGATGCTAGCTATGTAAGACTGGAAAATATCAGTTTATCGTATAATCTGTCGAAAAAAGTAACAAAGTTTGCCGATATCCGTTTGACACTAAGCTGCCAGAATCTCTTTACTATTACCGGTTATAAGGGTATGGATCCGGTTGGAACAACTTTCTCTAATGATAATGTGGATGTGGATGCAGGTATTGATATGGGAGCTTATCCTACTCCTCGTACTTTTACCTTCGGTGTGCGCATGAACTTTTAACCTTTAATCAAATTGATATGATATGAAAACAAAGATATTTCTGGGCTGTATCATGGCAGCTTCATTGATAACTGTTTCCTGTTCGGACTTGCTTCAGGAAAATCCTCAGGGAAAACTTACTCCAGAAGGTTATTTCAGTACACAGGAAGAACTGGATATGAGTGTATATTCGTTGTACAGTAAAGTAAATTATTCACAAACTCGTACCAATCCTCAGTATCCTCAGTGGCAGGGAGATGATATTACGACCAATCCGGGAAGTAACAAGCAGGTCGCTGCAGAAATTGACCGTTTTGCTCCAGTGAACTCTAATAAAGGAGTAAAAGATTGCTGGTCCGACCATTATGCAATTATAAAAGCTGCTAATTTTATTATACAGAACGCTTCGAAAACTCCTACTGATGCTGCATCGCTGAATCAGGCTATAGGTCAGGCTAAGTTCTGGCGTGCTTATGCTTATTTTACGTTGGTACGCCTTTTCGGAGATATTCCATTGACACTGACCAATGAAAACGATGATTTCACTATGAAACCTAGCAGTGTAGAACAGGTGTACGAGCAAATTGTAGCCGACCTTACTTCGGATGAATGTGAAGGACTACCCGCAAGTTATAAGAATGCACCGGCTTTTTTGAATGGTGTAAATGTATATGTAACCAAACAAGCAGTAGAGGCTACGCGTGCTGCTGTGTATATGGCTATGGCCGGATGGCCTTTAGGGAAAGGAACTGCTTATTATAAAAAAGCAGCCGATGAAGCCAAGAAGGTGATAGAAGGTGAACGTAATGGAATATATGATATTCGTATGGATGAGAATTTTTACGATGTATATGCCATGAGTAATAACTATAATAAGGAAACCATTCTTGGAATTAATTATTCTCCAAATGTAGACTGGGTGCAAGATTCCCAACTTACTTCATGTGATCAGTTTGAATCACTTGGTGGATGGGGAGATGCATGGGGAGAAATCCGTTTCTGGCAGAAATTTCCGGAAGGTCCTCGCAAGGATGCCACTTATGACCCACAGATTCTGAAACCTAATAAAGATGGAAACGGGTATGAACTGCATAACTGGTATGACAAATCAGAAGACGGTTGGGTGATTCCGGAATGTCATCCGATGTTCAGCGTCTTTTCTGTAAACTGGGAACCGTCGACAAAGACTAATATTGATGCTCCGTATGATTATACGTTGCCTGCAAGTCAGAATATGTGTAATGGGCATCGTCTGATACGCTATGCAGAAGTGAAACTGTGGTACGCAGAAGCTGCTGCCCGTGCGGGAGAAAGCGATTTGTCATTGGCAAAACAATGTCTGAAAGACGTGCGTAAGCGTGGAATGGTAGGTGATACCTATGGAACAAAGGAAAAAACGTATGAAGATGATGGAAAATGGCAAGTTATAAATGGAGTAAATATTGATGCAATGAATGCTTCACAGCTTGCTGAGGCTGCTTTAGAGGGACATGGATGGGAAGTTGCTGGTTATTGGGTTGCTATGGTAACTCGCCGGGCAGACCAGTTCCGTATGAAACTTCTACAGAAAACGTTTGAAGAACGTCAGGGCAATCCTGAAATTGAAATAGTGCCGGGAGTAAAGGTGAAAGAAGGTGTAGAAGTAAGCGGCTCATGGAATGATAAGATGGTATATATGCCTTATCCAGATACTGATTCGGCTAAAAATCCAAACCTTTAATTTAGAAGATGGTTTTCGGTTTTCAGTAAGGTATATTATATAATCGAGACTGTAGAGAGAGAAGGAGGTTCTACCGGATAAAATGCCGGGGAACTTCCTCTTTTCGTGTTTTTACTGTAGCAGTAAGCTTTGGGGATTTTATAATAAATATTCGAGTTTGGAAAAATTGTTTAGGCGTAGCTTGGAAATGTATTAGAACACTGCTGGATTTGTGCTATCTTTGTGCCTGAAATATTTTAACCTGTATGACAGATTACTTGAATGAACTGAATGAAAGTCAGCGTGCTGCGGTGTTATACAATGATGGTCCTTCTCTTGTTATTGCAGGAGCCGGATCGGGAAAAACCCGTGTGCTGACTTATAAGATAGCTTATCTGCTGGATAACGGTTATGAGCCGTGGTCTATTCTTGCTCTGACTTTTACCAATAAGGCTGCACGTGAGATGAAGGAACGTATTGCGCGTCGGGTAGGAGCGGAACGTGCGCGATACTTATGGATGGGGACTTTCCATTCTATCTTTTCACGTATTTTGCGTACGGAAGCGGCTGCCATTGGTTTTTCTGCAAATTTTACTATTTATGATGCCGCCGATTCGAAAAGTCTGATCAAGGCCATTATCAAAGAAATGCAGCTGGACGATAAAGTGTATAAGCCGGGAGTGGTACAGTCGCGTATCAGTAATGCCAAAAATCATCTGATGCTTCCCGATGCCTATGCTGCCAGTCGTGAACTTTATGAAAATGACCAGGCTGCTAAAATACCGGCTGTGCGCGATATTTACCGGAGATACTGGGAGCGTTGCCGGCAGAGTGATGCCATGGATTTTGACGACTTGCTAGTTTACACCTATATATTGTTTCAGACACATCCGGAACTGTGTGACAAGTATGCTTCTCGCTTCCGCTATGTTTTGGTAGATGAGTATCAGGATACTAACTATGCACAACATTGCATTGTACTGCAACTTACAGAAAAATATCGCCATGTCTGTGTTGTAGGTGATGATGCGCAGAGTATTTACTCTTTCCGCGGAGCGAACATCGACAATATTCTGAAGTTTACAAGTTTATATAAGGATGCCCGCTTGTTTAAGCTGGAACAGAATTATCGTTCTACGCAGACCATTGTCAAGGCGGCAAACAGTCTTATAGAGAAAAACAGGGAGCAGATACGTAAGGAAGTTTTCTCTGAAAACGATAAGGGAGAACCTATTACGGTATTCAATGCTTACAGCGATGTGGAAGAAGGGGAGATTGTTGCAAACAAGATAGCCCAGCTCCGGACCAAAAAAGGATATTCATACGATGAATTTGCTGTATTGTATCGTACGAATGCCCAAAGCCGTATCTTCGAAGAGGCATTACGCAAGAGGGGAGTTCCTTACCGTATTTACGGAGGCTTGTCTTTCTATCAGCGTAAGGAAATAAAAGATGTGATAGCTTATTTCCGCTTGGCTGTCAATCCGAATGATGAGGAGGCTTTCAAGCGTGTTATCAATTATCCGGCAAGGGGGATAGGCAATACTACATTAAATAAGATTATTGATGCAGCCAATGTGCATAGAGTAAGCTTGTGGAAGGTGTTGAACGAACCGCTGACTTATGGAGTATCTTTGACGAAAGGCACTCACACCAAATTGCAGGCATTCCGTGATTTGATTGCCGGATTTGTAGAAGCGGTTTCGCATACCGGAGCCTACGAGTTGGGAAAAGACATTGTCCGTCAGTCGGGTATCATCAATGATATTTATCAGGACCGTTCGCCTGAGAATTTGAGCCGGCAGGAAAACATTGAAGAATTGATAAACGGTATGCACGATTTCTGTGCCGGTCGGGAAGAAGAAGGCAATACGCATATCCTGCTTACTGATTATTTGTCGGAAGTGTCGTTGCTTACTGATCAGGACAGTGAAGGGGCTGATGATGCACCCAAGGTGACATTGATGACCATTCATTCGGCAAAGGGACTGGAGTTTAAGAATGTTTTTGTTGTAGGCTTGGAGGAAAATTTGTTTCCTAGTCCGATGGCTGGCGATTCATACAAGCAGCTTGAGGAAGAACGCCGGTTGTTTTATGTAGCTATTACCCGTGCGGAAGAACACTGTTTTCTGTCGTTTGCCAAGACTCGTTTTAAATACGGTAAGGTGGAATTCAGTAATCCCAGTCGTTTCTTAAAAGATATAGATGCCAGATATTTGAACCTGCCTCAGGAGGATATCGTTTCCCGAAAGGTAGAAGAGGGGGCGAAGCGTTTTCGCCGTGAAATGGATTCGGACACTCCGCGGTATATATCTGGTAATTCGCCGTCGATGTTTGATGGAGGTGAAATTCCCGAAGAACCTCGTCGCTTCGTCAAGCCGGCTGCTCCACGTGTACTGCGTAGAATCCCTGCGGCGGAAACTTCTGTCGGAACTTCTGCTTCTTCTCCTGCTGTAAATGGAGTTTGTGCCGGAAAGCAGATAGAACACGAACGTTTCGGTATAGGCGAGATTATTAAAGTTGAAGGAAGTGGAGATAACTGTAAGGCAACGGTACGCTTCCGTAATGCGGGAGAAAAGCAGTTGCTGCTGAAGTTTGCACGGTTTAAAATAATAGAATAAAGATTGATAAATATATGTTGGATGTAACAAAAGTTCCTTCTCCCTGTTATGTTATGGAAGAAGATTTGCTCAGAAAGAACCTGAGTCTGATAAAAAGTGTGGCAGAACGTGCCGGTGTGGAAATTATTCTTGCTTTCAAGGCTTTTGCCATGTGGAAATCGTTTCCGATATTCCGTGAATATATTCATTACACAACAGCAAGTTCTGAATACGAAGCCAGACTGGCTTTCGAAGAGTTTGGCAGCAAGGCTCATACGTATTCTCCTGCTTATACAGAGACCAATTTTCCTGCTTTTCTGAAGTATAGCAGTCATATTACGTTCAATTCGCTGTCGCAGTTCGAGCGTTTTTATCCGCAGGCAAAGGCTTATCCGGAACATGTATCTTGTGGTATTCGTGTGAATCCAGAGTATTCGGAAGTGGAAGTAGAACTTTATAATCCTTGTGCTCCCGGAACCCGTTTCGGTGTGACTGCCGATTTGCTTCCCGACCGTTTGCCCGAAGGAATTGAAGGCTTTCATTGTCATTGTCATTGTGAGTCGAGTTCGTATGAGCTGGAACGTACATTGAAACACATTGAAGAAAAGTTCTCTCGCTGGTTCCCTCAATTGAAATGGCTGAATTTGGGTGGGGGACACCTGATGACACGTAAAGACTACGATGTGGAACACCTTATCGGACTGTTGAAAGGTTTGCGTGAACGCTATCCGAATCTTCAGATTATTCTGGAACCGGGATCAGCCTTTACCTGGCAGACCGGACCGCTGGTAGCATCGGTTGTCGATGTGGTAGAGAGCAGAGGTATACGTACGGCTATTCTTGACGTGAGCTTTACCTGTCACATGCCCGACTGTCTGGAAATGCCTTATCAGCCTAAGGTGCGCAATGCCGAAACCCTTCCGCCTGATGCTGTGAAGACTGCTGCTCGTGAGGACCATGTTTATCGTTTGGGCGGAAACAGCTGCTTGAGTGGTGACTATATGGGCAGTTGGAAGTTCGATCATGAATTGCAGATAGGCGAACGCATCATATTCGAAGATATGATTCATTATACGATGGTGAAGACAAACATGTTTAATGGAATTCATCATCCTTCTGTTGCTTTGCTCCACACTGATGGAGAACTGGAGGTGTATAAAACCTTCCGTTATGAAGATTATCGCGATAGAATGTGTTGATTATAAGTTACTTCTGATTGTAAGTCATAGCGTCCGTACACCTTCGAACAGGCTTGTGCGGACGTTTTTTATTGAAGATGCCTGACGGTTGGGATAGCTGTCGTTATCCTTCAAAAAAAATCGTACAAAGGTTGCTGGCTTTTGTACAAAAAATAAAAAAATATCGAGATGTTTTTCCTTAAATATGCTGAAGTTTTTTTGGGTCAGTAGAAATTTAGTGGGGATACGCATATAGCTTCGCAATGCGGAATAAAAAGAACTTCTTATCAGCTACGCCTCTTAGATTTGCTCTGAACAGTTTAATTTTTGCATTGAACGATTCTGCCATCGCATTTGAAGAACGATGGTTGTAGAAATTCAGTATTTCATCATAGTGCTCATAGAAAGTAGCAGCAATGACATTAAAAGAATGCATCCCTGCTTCTTCTACTTTATTATACCATCGTGCCATAGCCAGACGTGCAGCGTCCTTTATGGTGTTCTTAGAGAAAATCATCCGCAGGGAATGGCACAAACCGTATGCCTTTTTGATGTCAGGGTATTCCTCAAATAGGATTGCTGCCCTTTGCTTCTGTTTTTCTGTCCATTTATCAGCTGACTTGAAAAGCAGATACCGGGAGCGTATAAGTAATTCCCTACGGGTATCGCCATTGGAATATCGGTATGGGACATAATCTTCGTTCTTCCGCTTAGCTTCTTCCATTTCCTCATTGGCCTGCTGTATGGCATCCCAACGGTGTTTGATGCGTAATTCCTGCACAGCATCACAAGCTAATCTCTGAATGTGAAAACGGTCTATCACACGGCTGGCTTCAGGAAATGCAGTCCGTACAATCTTGCGCATGGAGTCTGAAAGGTCAAGTGTCACTTCTTTAACGGCATAACGGCTTTCCTCGTCAATTCGTTGCAGCACAGCTATTACATCCTCTGATTTAGTTCCTGCCACGACAGCTACCAGGGAGCACTCTCTCGTACAGGCATCACGGTT
>OODU01003530.1_pt1 | contig 11752 bp, 6 predicted proteins | sample 1671171 | NCBI WGS metagenome assembly OODU01 (sample SAMN06348129, study PRJEB24527) | human gut metagenome | biome: human gut; feature: ankylosing spondylitis patient; material: feces | host: Homo sapiens | place: China | collected 2015-10
TTTTTTTTTTTTTAATGATACGGCGACCACCGAGATCTACACTCTTTCCCTACACGACGCTCTTCCGATCTCAGGCACAGATCTCTTGTGATGGAGAGGGGGAAGCTTGGGGAGGTAGCGGATTTTTCGAGATGGCTTCGCAATGGATGCTTTGGCAAGTAAACCCCGATTGGATCACGGATGAAAAGTATCATTGGGAAGCCTTCATGACACTGACGCATAAAGCGTATCTGCACCTGAAGAACATTTACCATTCTCCATATGTGCTCGAATATTGGGGAACGAAGCATGGCTTACCTTTTATCGCAGAGCTCTTCCGACAAGGAAAACGCGGTGAAGACCCGGTAATGACTTACAAACGACTGACAGGATTGGACCAGACACAGTTTTGTGATGAGATGTTTGATGCCTGCCGACATTTTATAAATTGGGATTTTGAACGGGTGTGGAAAGAAACTCGTCTGTATGCTAATCGGCATACTTGTAAGCTGATAGATGAAACCTCCGGTTGGCACAAGGTGGCGCCTGAGAATTGTCCGGAGAATTATGGGTATAATGCGATACCCTTAGTTGTTCCCGAAGCGGGGAAAGAGGTTGAGGTGGAATTCAGAGGAGAAAGGAATGGAGAAGAATATCATCTCTTCAATGTGGAGAAAGCCGGTTGGCGATACGGATTTGTGGGAGTAACGGAAGACGGAAAGTCCATTTATGGAGATATGAGCAGAGACGAAAAGGATAAGATACGTTTTGTGACTCCTAAGAAACAGAAACTAGCTCATTTGTGGCTGGTAGTGATGGGTGCTCCGACGAAACATTGGATGAATCCTCAAGATAAGCATGAGGATGCGCAATGGCCTTATCGTATAAAGCTGAAAGGTACGAAGCTGTTGAAGGATCATCTGTTATCTTTTTCTCTAAGATTTGATTCTTGATGCACTAAGATTTATAAGCAACAGGAACTAAAACCATCAGCGGTAAGTAGTAAATTTGCCATCAAACTGATTAGAGTATTACAGTGTAGAGATAGTATATTACTTCCGCCAGCGGGCTAGAGTGGTAAGGTAATTGAGTGCCGGATGAAACTTTCTGCTGTTTAATTTAGCTTGTTTTCTGGAAAAATAGTAATCTTGCAATTCATTTAATAAACTATAGCTGGAAGTACTATGAAAAGGCTTATTATATTCCTTTTATTGGTTTCTTATTTTGTTTCCTCCTCTGTGTTTGCAGGAAATAAAGATTTCAATTTTCGTCGCTTCACGGCAGCAGACGGTTTGTCTTCTAACACCGTGCGGGCCATCCTGCAAGATAAACGAGGATATGTATGGTTTGGCACGGACGAGGGACTGAATCGCTACGACGGTACGGGGGTAAAGATCTACCAATATACTACTCAGACAACCCACGGTCTGGGATGCAACTATATTTCCGCTTTGTACGAAGGAGAAGATGAACTGTGGGTAGGCACAGGCGAGGGTTTATATCTTTATGCTTACGACACTAATACTTTTTCTTTCTTTGAAAAGCAGACATCGAAAGGTAAACAGATTACGACTGCCGTCAATGATATCAAGAAGGACAAAGAGGATAACCTATGGCTTGCCACTAGCGGGCAAGGGGTCTTTAAGTACAATCGGCAGATGGACAAATTGGAACAATATGAGTTTACTGCCTGTGTAGGCTTTGTGCCCGGACTATGCATTGATAATGAAAATTGGGTATGGGCGGTGACGAATCAAGGAGATCGGTATATCTACAAACTAAACAAAGCGGAAAACAAGTTTGAACCATTTGAACTAAAATATGAGGAGAAACGATACAAATCTCCTTCCATTGTGGCTTTTGAAGATACGGAACATAATTTGTGGCTGGGTACTTGGGGAGATGGGCTGCAAAAGATTGACCGATATAGCGGACAGGTGACTATCTACCTCCATCCTTCCGAAAAAGAAGGAATCATGCACATCCATTCTATCATGCAATATGCTCCTCACCAACTTCTCATAGGATCTGACGACGGATTGAGCAGTTTTAATACCTCCACCGGTGAGCACAAACTCTACTCTTACGACGAGGTGAATCCTTCTTCTCTTTCCAACCGTTTCGTATATCCTATTATGAAGGATCGCGAGGGCGGTGTATGGATCGGCACTTACTACGGAGGTGTCAACTACATATCCCCCAATACCGGACAATTTGAAAGTTACTCTCAATCCCGTTTTTTCAATTCAGTAAAAGGAAGCATTATCAGTCACTTCTGCGAAGATACCAATGGCAATATATGGATTGCCTCAGATGACGGAGGCTTAACTTGTTTATCAACAGCCGATAACCGCTTCATTCATTATATGCCCCAAGAAGGAAGAAATAGTCTGTCTTATCACAACGTGCATGCTCTTTGTATGGATGGTGACAATTTATGGATAGGAACCTATACCGGAGGAGTAAATGTATTGAATGTCCGTACCGGAGTATTTAAACAATATACGTCTTATCAAGGTGATCCGAAATCTCTGGACGGTAGCAGTTCATACGCCATATTCAAAGATCGCGAGCAACGTATTTGGGTAGCTACCATGTCGGGGATCAATCTCTATAATCGTGAAGAAGACAACTTTATCCGTGTAAAGCAACTGGGAGGGTTAACGATAGATATTGATCAGGATACGAAAGGTAACCTTTGGTTCGCTACACAAGGACGGGGATTGTTTAAGTACGACCCACAGACGGATAGTTGGAAAAATTATCAGCATAGCAAGCAGACCGGAGCATTGATCAGCGATCAAGTAAATTGCGTTTTGGTAGATCGGAACGGACAGATATGGGTCGGCACTATGGATGGACTTTGCCGGTATGATGTTGAAAAAGATCAGTTCGATCCGATAGCGCTGGACATACCAAGCCACAATATTTGCTGTATCATCGAAGACGAGCGCACGTTGTGGATGACTACGACGAAGGGCTTGGTACGTTATATTCCGGGAGAGAACTATCAGGTATTCATGAAAAGCGATGGTTTGCAAAGCGACCAGTTCATGCCCAATGCAGGAATGAAGACTTCGAATGGAAAGATTTACGTCGGTTCGGTGAATGGGTTCAATGCCTTTTATCCTTTTCAGATTCATTCTAACGAGCAGATTCCATCGGTGGTCATCACGGGACTGGAGATTTTTAATAAAGAAATATCCGTAGGAGACAAATGGTTGCCCCGTTCTTTGGACTGCCTTGATGAGTTGAAGCTATCTTATAAAGACAATGTTTTTAGTCTGCGCTACGCTGCTTTGAGTTATTGCACGCCGGAGAAGAATCAGTATGCGTATAAGCTCGACGGATTTGATAAAGACTGGAATTATGTAGGCGCACAGAACAAGGCTACCTATACGAATCTTCCAGCAGGAACCTATCTGTTCAGAGTAAAAGCATCCAATAATGACGGATTGTGGAACGATCAGGGGGTAAGTCTGAAAGTCGTGATCTATCCGCCTTTCTACTGGACGACTGCTTTCAAGATTCTCTATTTCATCCTTTTGTGTGTGGCTTTAGGCTATTTTATTCGTTTTATGTTGAAGCGGACCGAGAAGAAGCATGTTGCCGCCATGAATAAATTGACAGAAAATAAAGAGAAAGAGATGCATGAAGCTAAAATCAAGTTCTTTACGATGATAGCTCATGAAATACGTACACCTGTCTCACTAATTATCGGACCGTTGGAGAAGATTCGCAGATCTACGTTTGTATTGCCCGATACTGTGCGAGATGATTTGAATATTATCGACCGCAATAGTCAACGGCTGCTTGTTCTGGTAAATCAACTACTCGATTTTCGAAAAGTAGAACGTGAGGGGATTCGTATCAGATGCGTTCCTTATTCTGTTTATCAGCTGCTGAAAGCGGTAAGCGAACGTTTTGAACCGACAATTGTTCAACAAGGCGGGCAATTGAAGGTGAATTATCCGAATGAGGATTTCGTAGCAGTCATCGACCCTGAGGCAATCACCAAAGTAATCAGTAACTTACTGACAAATGCAAGCAAATATACAAAGAATGAAGTGGTCCTGTCGTGTATGGTAAATCAAGAATCATGTACATTTACCATTAAAGTTACAGATAATGGTATGGGAATCAGCCAAGAAGATCAGGAGAAGATATTTAAACCCTTCTATCAGGCGGTGGATAATAAGCCGGGTACAGGGCTGGGACTAAGCATTGTGAAAAGCATTGTCGATGCTCATAAGGGTAACATTGAAGTGCAGTCTGTGGTAGGTAAAGGCTCTTCTTTCGTAGTGATTTTACCTATAGAATGTGCTGAAATAGGTGAACAAGACAGTAGTGCAGAGAATGCTGACACAGTTCTCCCAAAAGATATTCTATCAGACGCTCTGCCCGTTGAGGCAGCAAGGCATAAATCGGTGATGCTGATTGTAGATGACAATAAGGAGATGCTATCTTTCCTCTCAAACAGTTTCTCTGACCAATACAATATCCTGACTGCCGAAGATGGAGGGCAAGCTATGGAAATATTGAAAGAGAATGATGTAACTTTGATTGTCAGTGACTGGATGATGCCACGCATGAATGGAGGAGAATTGTGCAGAGCAGTGCGCTCCAATCAGACGATGAGCCACATTCCTTTTATTTTATTAACAGCAAAGACGGATGTTAATTCTAAAATCGAAGGTATGAATTGCGGAGCCGATGCGTTTATTGAAAAGCCCTTTTCTTTACAATATCTGGAGGCTTGCATTAAAAATATTGTTGATCTGAGGAAACTGTTGCGGCAGAAATTCTCAGAAATGCCATTAATGCCGCTTAATAGTATTGCAGGAAATTCTTCCGATGAGAAGTTTCTTACAAAGATGAATGAAATCATCGAGCAGAATTTCTCGAATCCCGAACTGTCTGTAGATTATCTGGCTGAGCAGTTATGTATTAGCCGTTCCGGATTGTTTGCCAAGATTAAGTCTTTGGCAAATATCACTCCGAATGAATTGATACAGTTAGTCAGATTGAAGAAGGCGGCGGTATTATTGACCGAGAATCAATATCGTATTAGTGAAATAAGCTATATGGTGGGATTTAATAATCCTTCTTATTTTGCAAAGTGCTTTCAGAAACAATTCGGGATGAAGCCGGGCGAATTTCTGGAGAAGTCGAATGAGCAAAGGATAAACGGGGAATAACTTTTTTTAGCTGTCTGATAGAATGTAGTCAGATGGTTGAAATGAAGCGGCTCCCTTCATCCCGAAGAGAGCCGCTTATGCATTCACTAAAAAATTATGAAAAACAAACGCTGTTTTGCTGTTATATATTTAAATAGTTAGAAATCTATTTGGGAGAATGCTTTTGTCGGGCAGATGCTTGTTGAGCTTGCCACTTTTCGTATTGTTCCGTGGTCAGAATCTTTTTTATCTTTTTCTCTTTCGTTTCTGCAGCTTTCTTTTGTGCATCTGCAGAGTCCTGTTCTTTGTTCATCATAGGACGTTCTCCCATACCGCCGGGGAAACCTCCTTCGCCCATCATTGGAGGTTCGCCGCCACCCATCGGCGGGCGGCCGCCTCTCATTCCCGGACCTCCCATTGGCGGACGTTGTTCGCCGGAGTTCTGCATCGCTTTGAAATGTTCTTTCTGTTCTTTCAGATTCAGTTTATAGATTTTCTTATATTGTTTTTCTGTCAGTTGAAGTGATTCCTGCATTTGATCAGTCATCTGAGTCGCTATCTTTTCCGGATTAAGGACTTCGCGTGGGAGGCGTTGTTCATGTTGCTGTCTTTCCTGTGGTTCAGGATTTTCTTGTGCAACAGCCAGACTGGTGCAACTTATCAGGCAGGCTGCAAGCCCTATCAGTTTCATGTTTCTTTTCATCTTTTCTCTTTGTTAATTGATTTAATATCCCAAAGTTAACTGGTTCTTGAAACAGATGAAAATGAAATCGACAAAGGACGGAGTTTTGTCTATTAAATATGGTGTCACTATTCTGTAGTGATGGTGTAAGTATCCATGTCGGACTGAAAAAGGAAAATATGAACATAAACAGTCGATATATGGATAGTCTCATTTTGTCGCAAGCCATTAAATTTGTGCCTGAATATAGAACGATTATTATGAAAAGACTATTGTTCATTTTTACCTTTTTTTGCCTCCCTGCCATTCATGGAGGCGCACAGAATATTCTGACTCTGGAGAACTGCCTTCGTATGGGGATTGAGAACAATCTCTCTTTACAGGGCAAACGAAAAGCGATGCAGAAAAGTAAGTATGGCATTTCGGAGAATCGGTTGAAGTTGTTGCCGCAAATCAATGGCTTTGCTAACTTTAATGATAATATCGATCCGCCTGTCTCAGTAACTGACGGCTCTTCCTATGGAGTACCTTATAATATCACCCGAACGCTGCAATATGGTGCCAATGCCGGGGTAGAATTGCAGATGCCGCTTTATAATCAGACTCTCTATACTTCGATTTCCATAGCAGAGATTGTGGATGAGATGAGCCGGCTTTCGTATGAAAAGGCACGGGAAGATCTGATCTTGCAGATCAGTAAAATGTACTATTTGGGACAGGTCACTGCGGAACAGATTGCATTGATAAAAGCCAATATCACCCGATTGGAAGAACTGAGAGATATCACACAGGCTTTCTTTGATAATGGAATGGCAATGGAAGTTGACTTGAAGCGGGTGAATATCAATCTGGAAAATCTGAAAGTACAGTATGACAATGCGCAGGCGATGATGACGCAGCAGCTTAATATGCTGAAGTACATCATGGATTATCCGGCAGAAAAAGAAATCGGCCTGTTGCCGGTCAATACGGATAGTATCGCTACGGTTGCTTTGACCGGACTGTCGGAAAACCTCTATGAGCTTCAGTTGCTCCAATCGCAGGTGCAGCTGGCAGAGCGACAGAAACGATTGATAAGTAATGGCTATATTCCTTCTCTCAATCTGACGGGAAACTGGAGGTTTGCCGCTTATACTGATGAGGCTTATCATTGGTTTCATTCCGGGCCGTCCAATCATTGGTTCCGTTCTTATGGAGTGGGACTGACTTTGCGTATTCCTATTTTTGATGGCTTGGATAAGAAGTATAAGATTCGGAAAGCAATGATCGATATTGAAACCATGAAGCTTTCACGGTTGGATACACAAAAGAATCTGCAAACACAGTATTTGAATGCTGTAAATGACTTGATGAATAACCAGCGGAACTTTAAAAAACAGAAAGACAATTATCTGCTTGCCGAAGAAGTGTATACGGTTACTACCGACCGCTATCGGGAAGGAATCACTTCAATGACTGAAGTTCTGCAGGATGAAATGCGGATGAGCGAGGCACAGAACAACTACATTAGTGCACATTATAATTATCGGGTGACCAACCTGATGTTACTGAAACTAACCGGACAGATCTCATCCTTGTTCAAATAACAGATAACTAATTGAATCATTCATATGGAAACAATGGAAAATAATACAGTCTCCAGTACGCATCAGGAGAAAGCTAAGAAAATGAGAAAATTACGCCGCTGGCAGATTATAGTAAGTCTGTTTGGAGTTGCTGTGATTGTTTGGGGAGTAATTGAAATTGTTTTTCTCTTTCTGGGCTATAAGCAGACGGAAACCAGTAATGATGCGCAGATAGAGCAATATGTGTCGCCTGTCAATCTGCGTGCATCGGGCTATATTAATAAGATTTATTTTACGGAACATCAGCAGGTACGCAAAGGTGATACCTTGCTGGTGCTGGACGACCGCGAATATAAAATCCGGGTGATGGAAGCTGAGGCTGCATTGAAGGATGCGCAGGCAGGCGCCACTGTGATAAATGCTACCTTGCAGACTACACAAACGACTGCATCTGTGTATGATGCGTCTATAGCTGAAATAGAAATCCGGCTAGCAAAACTGGAGAAAGACCGTCAGCGGTATGAAAATTTGGTCAAACGAAATGCGGCGACACCTATCCAGTTGGAACAGATTACAACAGAGTATGAAGCTACCTTTAAGAAACTGGAAGCAACCAGGCGCCAGCGGGAGGCGGCTCTTTCGGGAGTGAATGAAGTATCTCACCGTCGTGAGAATACGGAAGCTGCCATCCAGCGTGCTATGGCTGCGCTTGAAATGGCACGGCTGAATATTTCGTATACGGTTGTACTGGCTCCTTGCGATGGCAAGTTAGGCAGACGTTCTCTGGAAGAAGGGCAGTTCATTACAGCAGGGCAATGCATTACATATATTTTGCCCGATACACAAAAATGGATTATTGCTAATTATAAAGAAACGCAGATAGAGAATCTCCGCATCGGGCAGAAGGTGGCTATCACGGTAGATGCTATCAGTAAGAAAGAGTTTACAGGCAAAGTGACTGCTATTTCCGGAGCGACAGGTTCTAAATATTCGTTGGTGCCGACTGACAATTCTGCCGGAAACTTTGTGAAAATACAGCAGCGTATCCCTGTCCGTATTGATTTTACGGATTTATCGAAGGAAGATAATGATAAGCTGGCGGCGGGTATGATGGTAGTAGTAAAAGCTAAACTCTGATAGCCATGCCTTCGTGTCCTAGAAATTATCCTTTTTACAATTGGGTGCCCAAACCGATAGGTATTATTATTCTGCTGTTCTTTTTCCTGCCGATTCTTTCGGTGGGCGGGGTATACTCCGTGAACAGTACCGAGATGATGAGCGGCTTGGGTATTATTTCCGAGCATATTCAGTTTGCCAATTTTGTGACTTCCATCGGTATGGCGGCATTTGCTCCCTTCTTGTATGAACTGGTTTGTATACGACGGGAGAAACTGATGTGTATCGCAGGTTTTGCACTGATGTATGTATTCAGCTATGTATGTGCCAAAACCGACAGTATCTTTTTGCTGGCACTCTGCAGCCTGCTGACAGGGTTCCTGCGTATGGTACTGATGATGGTCAATCTGTTTACGCTGATCAAATATGCTTTTGGCATGGAGGCAACGCGTAATATTACTCCCGGCATGGAACCGAAAGACGCGACGGGATGGAATAAACTGGATATCGAAAAATGTGTCAGCCAGCCGGTAGTTTATCTGTTTTTTATGATCCTGGGGCAAATGGGTACGGCGCTAACGGCTTGGCTGGCTTTCGAATACGAATGGAAATATGTATATTATTTTATGATGGGTATTCTGCTGCTGTCCATTCTGATACTGTTTATTACGATGCCTAATCATGGTTTTGCCGGACGTTTCCCTATCAACTTCCGCAAATTCGGCAATGTGACCGCATTTTGTATATCATTGACGTGCATCACTTATGTGCTGGTTTATGGCAAGGTGCTGGATTGGTATGATGATCCATCTATTTGCTGGGCAACGGCGATCAGTATCCTTTTTGCCGGGATTTTTCTTTATATGGATGTTACCCGGCGGTCTTCCTACTTTATTTTGGGGGCGTTGAGGCTGCGTACCATTCGTATGGGGGCTTTGCTTTATTTATTGCTGATGATCATCAATTCCAGCGCGATGTTTGTCAATGTGTATGCAGGAGTCGGGATGCACCTGGATAATTTGCAGAATGCATCGCTGGCAAACTGGTGTATGGTCGGTTATTTTATCGGTGCCTTGATTTCCATTGTATTGGGGTCTAAAGGGGTGCATCTGAAATATCTTTTTGCTCTTGGCTTTTTCTTTCTGGCATTGTCGGCAGGATTCATGTACTTCGAAGTGCAGACAGCCGGACTTTACGAACGAATGAAGTATCCCGTAATTATTCGTACCATCGGAATGATGATTTTATATGCATTGACGGCAGCATATGCCAATCAGCGGATGCCTTTCAAATATCTTTCGACCTGGATTTGCATCATGCTTACCGTCCGTATGGTACTGGGACCGGGTATCGGAGGGGCTATTTATTCAAATGTACTGCAGGAGCGCCAGCAACATTATATTACCCGTTATGCACAAAATGTTGATCTGGTAAACCCCGAAGCTTCTGCTTCGTATGCCAATACCGTGCAGGGAATGCAATATCAGGGAAAGAGTGAAACGGAAGCGCATAACATGGCTGCCATGTCCGTCAAGGGGCGGATACAGGTGCAGGCTACGCTCTCTGCTGTGAAAGAAATGGCAGGGTGGACTATTTATGCAGGCGTTATTTGTATGATTTTTGTGCTCGTAGTGCCTTATCCCAAACGAAAATTGCTAACTTAGTATCGTTTTTCAATAGTAATTTATCAGTGAGTCAGTGTTATGGATACTCAGCAGGAACGTTTATTACAGCTTGACCGCGATCTGAAAAGCGGGAAGAATATATGCAGTTCGGGAGGTGTGCTCAGTTGTTTTCCATCTTCTTTAAAAGAACCTTTTCTGATGCAGGGGCTTGGTTTGATTGTCTGCCGGCAAGGTAGTTTCCAGTTTTCTCTTGATAATAAGTGCGCTTCTGCCAAGGCGGGTGAGACCTTGTTTATTCATGAGGAATCTTGGGTTCAAGTGCTTCAGGAGACCGAAGATGTGGAAATTCTTATTCTTGCCTATCAGATAGAACCGATACGTGACATTATCGGCAACTCCGTGGTTTCCATGTATATGTATTCGAAACTTACTCCGGAACTCTCTTGTGTATGGAATACCGGCGAGGAAGATGAGATTATGAAGTATATGTCTTTGATAGACAGTGTGCTGGAAATGGAGGAGAGTGTGTTTAGCCTTTATGAGCAGAAACTCCTTCTGCTGGCACTGACCTATCGTATTTGTTCGGTCTATAACCGTAAATTGATTAGTGCCGGACAGGAAACGGGCGGGCGGAAAAATGAGATATTTGTCCGTCTCATCCAGTTGATAGAGCAATATTATATGCAGGAAAGGAGTGTGGAATTCTATGCGGATAAACTCTGTTTGTCTCCGAAATACCTTTCGGCTCTTTCCAAAAGCATCTGTGGGTATACGGTGCAGGAACTTGTATTCAAGGCGATTATCCGTAAGTGTATCTCTTTGTTGAAGAATACGCAAAAAAATATTCAGGAGATTTCCAATGAATTCGGCTTCCCCAATGCTTCTTATTTTGGCACATTCTTCAAGAAGCAAATGGGGATGTCGCCGCAGCAATATCGAAGGAATCTTTAATCGAAATTACTCTTTTTCTCCATAAGCCAGATCGCCTGCGTCGCCCAGCCCCGGTACAATATAGGAATGTTCATTGATTTCAGGATCGATGGCAGCACACCAAATGGTTGTTTTGTCTTCGGGAAATACGCTCTTGATATGATCGATTGCATGTTGGCTGGCAATGATCGAAGCTACGTGAATTTCGGCGGGATGCCCTTTGGTAAGCATGGCCTGATAACTCAGTTCCATACTGCCGCCTGTAGCCAGCATCGGATCGGTGATAATCAGCGTTTTGTCGTCAATACGCGGAGATGCGATATATTCTATATGTATATCAAATTTCAGGGTATCTTTATATTTTCGATAGGCGGACACAAATGCATTTTCTGCTCCGTCGAAATAGCTTAGGAAGCCTTGGTGAAAAGGGAGGCCGGCGCGGAGAATGGTGCTGATGACAAGCTGGTTGTCCGGTGTGCTGACGGGAGCAATGCCCAGTGGTGTCCGGATGTTTTTTACTGAGTATCGGAACTCTTTGCTCATTTCGTAAGCCATGATTTCTCCGATCCGTTCAATGTTACGGCGGAAACGTAGGCGGTCATTCTGAACTTCTACATTTCTGATTTCGGATATGTACTGGTTTAGAATCGAATTTGTTTGGCTAAAATCAATTACTTT
>OODU01003535.1_pt1 | contig 11731 bp, 5 predicted proteins | sample 1671171 | NCBI WGS metagenome assembly OODU01 (sample SAMN06348129, study PRJEB24527) | human gut metagenome | biome: human gut; feature: ankylosing spondylitis patient; material: feces | host: Homo sapiens | place: China | collected 2015-10
CCGAGATCTACACTCTTTCCCGACACGACGCTCGGCCGATCTATTCACAAACAACTTTATTTCTGCGTTTTGACTGCCGGTTGATCCAATTTTTCATTTCAAAAGGAATATCTATGTCCGAATCATGTTTCCGGAAAAAGAGCATCCCCTTCCACCTCCTTCCAATTTTCTTTTCTGACCTTAATAAGCCTTTGCCGCCTGCACCAGAAGCTCATAGCCCTCCTGGCCTCCCACTACCTTTTCCACAAATGGCAAGGCAAAAAAGACATGTTTTCCACAGCCCTTCACCTGAATATCCACATCACTGATGCAGTTTTCCAGACGAAATCCCGGCTCATCCTTCTGGATCACCGCCTGGACCACATCCATGATCCTGGTCTGCTTCTTCCTCTGGTCTACCGTAAATAACATCCATTTTAAATATTGCTCATAGTCCATTCCACGGCTGTTTTTCGGTTGTCCGGGTGTATGTTGTCCGGGTGTATCACCGGCCGTTCTGCCCATTCCCATACTTAAAAGCCCTTCCAGTGACAATTTCCACTCATCCGCTGACTTCCAAAGCGGCACATTTCCACCAGCCATGAGACAACGCACATCCTCCAGTGCCTCTCCCATGGCCCAGACCGTCATAATAAAACAGGTCATGACCTCCACAAGGGGCGCGATTCCTATGATTCCAGTGATCACTGCCGCCAGGCTTTGGGCTGCCTCCCGTTTCTCTGTATCTGATAAAATCTGGATCAGATTGATGCCTTGCCGGATCAGAAAAAGCTCACTGACTGTATTCTCCAGATTGGAGCGGTCGTTATCCTTTCCGTGGAGCAGATATTCCAGCTGATATCTGCCGCCGTCATTTCCCGGAGAATGATCTGGAGAATGATCCGGAGAATGATCCAACGCATGAGTTAAGAATTCTCCGCAGTATTCGTGGATCAGTACCCACTGGGCTCCATTTTTCCGTACCAGGCTTTCCTTGACCTGGTTGGCATACCGCCCGGTGTTTCTGCCCCAGCTTTCCCCCGAAACAGCCATTCCATCTGGAAGGACCAGCTCTAACAGACTTCCCTTTACCATCCTGGATACCTGCTCCAAAGCCTGTTGTTTCTGTTCATCCTTTTTTCCCTTCTGAATGGTGAAAGCTGCGCTTCCATAGCCATTCCAATGCTCCCATGCCTCTGAAAGAGACAGTTTTTCCTCTTCTTCGTCTTCCTCGTCCCGCTGCTGTTCCCGCTCTTCATATTCCTGCTTCAGACGATCTACGATCTCCTCCGTTTCCCGTAACCGCACTCCATTGGCTGCTGATAGTTCCATCTGGCTCTGGATCTGACGATGCCGCTCTCCATCAGAATCCACATAAGACCGGAATGGGTCCATCTGCTGCCGGAAAAGCATCTCCCTGTTTTCCTGCATATCCTCCGCCGCCTGATCCAATTCCTGTTCTCCATGCTCCAGAATCTTTCTCAATTTCTGTGCGCTCTTTTCATAAGCCCGGAACAGACCATCCATTCTGCTGTTTTCTTTCTGGAAACGCTTCGCCGCCTGCTCAAAGCCCTCCACATCATCCTGATCTAAAGCCAGGGCGATTTCCCCAGCCAGCTTCTCCTGATCCTCCACACAATCCGCCAACCGTTCCACCGCACGTTCTACCTGCTTTACCTGGACGGACTGCCCTTCATAGGTATCGGTCATCCCACCTGCGGCAGCAGCTTCTTTGATATCGTTCCAGAAATCCTCTCCTTTTTCCGGGGAGATCAGCAGTTGTTCCCAGATTCCGTATTTCATATAGTCCAGAATCTCCTCCATCATCCGGTCACCTCCCTGGCTTCCCAGGGTTTTCTGACTGGTTACTGTAAGCGTCTGCAGTCTTATGGGATACCAGTTTTCGACCTCCCGATATCGGTTTACATAACTTTCAAGTTGCCTTTCCACGCCGGACATTTTCTGATATTCCACTCCAAACAATCGGTATTTTTTCCACAATTCCCGATGATACTGGCCAAACAATGTATCTAAAGATCCATTTGCCGCAATCTGCAGATACACTCTGGAACCGGCACTTCTGGCTCCTTCCACCATGACACAGATCAGAGCAGCTACACTCAATAAACACAGACTTAAAAATACGGTGATCTCCCCTCGTTTTTTCAGCTTCCACACCTCCTTCCCATCCATGAAATCCATTCCAGATCAGCTTCGCTGATGGGATTTTTGCTTTCTGGCCTATGTGTTCTTACGGTCAGCGCAGCATGTGCGCAGACCTACAGAATAGTTACTTGTTTTCCACTAAAACAGATCCTTCTTGGAAAATATGATAGCGACCAGCAGAGAAATGATCACTGCGATCACGATCACGATCCAGAATCCATTAGGGCAATCCGCAAATGGCAGTCCTCTCACGTTCATGCCATAAAAGCTGGATACCATCGTTGGAATGGAAAGTACAATTGTCATGGTGGTCAGAAGCTTCATGACGATGTTTAGGTTGTTTGAGATCACAGAAGCCACAGCCTCTGTGGTTCCGCTTAAGACTCCGCTGTAAATGCCTGCCATCTCGATCGCCTGCTTATTCTCAATAATGACGTCCTCCAGAAGCTCTGTATCCTCCGGATATTTTTTGATCTTTTCATTTCTCAGCAGTTTCTCAAACACAACCTCATTAGAACGGAGAGAGGTACTAAAATAAAGAAGGCTCTTCTCAAGCTCCATAAGCTCCATCAATTCCTGATTTTTCTGGGCCTGGTGAAGCTTCCGTTCTACCAGATCGCTTTTCTTGTCGATAATACGCAGATACTGCAAAAAGAGGGAGGCGTTCTTATAAAGAATCTGAAGGATGAACCGGGTTTTCATATACGTATGGAAATCCTTCACTCTTCCGTCCATAAATGCCGCCAGAATCGGGGTTTCTTCCAGACATACGGTGATGATGGCCTCCTCCGTGGTGATAATTCCAAGAGGAATGGTCACATACCAGTCCTTTCCACTGCGCTCCTCAATCGAAGGGATATCAACGAGGATCAAGGTGTAATCGTCTTCCACCTCAATACGGGAACGTTCTTCCTCATCCAGAGGTGCCCGAACGTGATCAGGATCAATTCCACAGGTCTCAGAAATTTCCAGAATTTCTGTGGCAGTTGGATTGGTTAACGCAATCCACGCACCGCTTTGTATCTCATCTTTTTGATGGATCGCCCCATCCTCTGTCATAAAAATCTGAATCATTATCCCTCACCTCTTATCTGCCTATTTCCTACAAGCATGAATCTTTGACGCTATCATTATAGATTCTGGGCTGTTGTTTGTCAAACAAATCAGCACATTCACAAATATTTTACAATCCGTTCACGTTTTTTTAACACCCTCTTCTAATTGTATTCTTCCCGGTTTTGTGTTAAACTTTGTTAGTTACGATAGGATTATTTGCCTATGCGTATCGTTTTTTGCAAAGGAGGCAGGGGAAATCCCCGCATATATGAGTAAACAATATTCACTGGGAATCGACATCGGTTCCACAACCGTAAAAATTGCCATTACAGACAGTACATACAGCTCTGACCGTGCATCCTGGGATCAGGAAGCCGCACCTCAGGGCATGGTTTTTTCTGATTATGAGCGTCACTATGCCAATATTCAGGAGACTCTGGCTGCTTTGCTGCACCGCGCCCTGGAAAAATTAGGGCCTATCGAGCTTCATCCGGTCATTACCGGTTCCGGCGGCCTGACACTGTCCAAACACCTGGAGGTTCCATTTGTCCAGGAGGTCGTAGCTGTGGCTACTTCCTTAAAAGATTATGCGCCGAAAACGGACGTTGCCATCGAGCTTGGCGGCGAGGACGCAAAAATTATTTATTTCACCGGAGGCATCGACCAGCGTATGAATGGTATCTGCGCAGGCGGCACCGGTTCCTTTATCGACCAGATGGCGTCTCTTCTTCAGACAGATGCCGCTGGATTAAATGAATATGCCAAAAATTACCAGATGATCTACCCCATCGCGGCCCGCTGCGGTGTATTTGCCAAGACGGATATCCAGCCGCTGATCAACGAGGGGGCTACCAGAGAAGACTTATCCGCTTCTATTTTCCAGGCAGTTGTCAACCAGACCATCAGTGGACTGGCCTGCGGCAAGCCGATCCGGGGAAATGTCGCCTTTCTTGGCGGTCCGCTTCATTTCTTATCCGAGCTTCGGGAGGCGTTTATCCGCACCCTGCATCTGACGGATGACCAGATCATCGCACCGGCCCACTCCCACCTGTTCGCAGCCCTTGGCGCTGCCATGAACAGTAAGGAAGATATGACGATTTCCATAGAAGACATGATCCATAAGCTGGAACACGGCATCAAGATGGATTTTGAAGTCAAACGTATGGCGCCATTATTTGCCACCCACGAGGATTATGACGCGTTTCTGACCCGTCACAGTGAACACTGTGTAAAGAAAGGTTCCCTGTCAGATTACGAGGGCAACTGCTATCTTGGTATCGATGCCGGTTCTACCACCACCAAGATTGCTCTGGTCGGGGAGGACGGCTCCCTGTTATACAGCTTTTACAGCAGCAATAATGGAAGCCCTTTAGCTACCGCCATCCGCTCCATGCGGGAGATCCGGGCACTTCTTCCTGAGAAAGCCCACATTGCCTGGTCCTGTTCCACCGGATATGGCGAGGCGCTGTTAAAATCTGCGTTTATGCTGGATGAGGGCGAAGTCGAGACCATCTCCCATTTCTACGCGGCAAAATTCTTTGAGCCGGACGTAGACTGTATCCTGGATATCGGCGGACAGGACATGAAATGCATCAAGATCAAGGACAACAGCGTAGACAGTGTCCAGTTAAATGAGGCCTGCTCCTCCGGATGTGGCTCCTTTATCGAGACATTTGCCAAGTCCCTGAATTATTCTGTGGAAGATTTTGCGAAAGAAGCTCTGTTTGCACAGAACCCGACTGATTTAGGTTCCCGCTGTACCGTATTTATGAACTCCAACGTTAAGCAGGCCCAGAAGGAAGGCGCAACGGTGGCTGATATTTCCGCAGGTCTGGCTTACTCCGTCATCAAGAACGCATTATATAAGGTAATTAAAATTACAAGCCCGGCTGATCTGGGTACCCATGTGGTAGTCCAGGGTGGAACTTTCTACAATGACGCCGTTTTAAGGAGCTTCGAACAGATCTCCGGTTGTGAGGCAGTCCGTCCGGATATCGCCGGTATCATGGGTGCGTTCGGCGCTGCCCTGATCGCAAGAGAACGGTATGAGAAGGACAAGGAGACCTCCATGCTGCCATTAGACAAGATCATTGGCTTACAGTATGAGACCTCCATGGCCCGCTGTAAGGGCTGTACCAACCGCTGTGTTCTGACCATCAACCGCTTTGAGGGCGGACGCCAGTTTATCAGCGGCAACCGTTGTGAACGTGGTCTTGGCAAAGAAAAAACAAGAAAAGAGATTCCAAACCTCTTTGATTATAAGTATCACCGGATCTTCGACTACGAGGCTCTGACAGCTGACCAGGCTCCAAGAGGCACCATCGGTATCCCGAGAGTCTTAAATTTCTATGAGAACTTCCCATTCTGGGCAGTGTTCTTTAAGGAACTGGGCTTCCGCACCGTATTGTCCCCGCAGTCTACCAGAAAGATCTATGAGCTGGGCATTGAGTCCATCCCCAGTGAGTCTGAGTGCTATCCGGCGAAGATCGCCCACGGACATGTGTCCTGGCTCATTGCCCAGGGCATCAAAACCATTTTTTATCCCTGTATTCCGTATGAGCGGAATGAACAGCCGGAGGCAGGCAACCACTATAACTGCCCGATGGTCACCTCTTACGCGGAGAATATCAAGAATAACGTGGAAGAGCTGGACGAGCAGAATATCCGCTTCTTAAATCCTTTTATGGCATTTACCAATGAGGAGATCCTGGCAAAACAGCTGGTAACAGAGTTCCAGAAGGAATTCCAGATCCCGGAAGCAGAGGTGAGAAATGCCGTCCATAAAGCTTGGGAAGAGTTAGACGCAGCCCACAGGGATATCGAGAAAAAGGGCGAGGAGACCATTGCCTGGTTAAAGGAGCACAACCGCAGAGGTATCGTCCTGGCGGGACGTCCTTACCACATCGACCCGGAGATCCATCATGGTATTCCGGAGATGATCACTTCCTACGGCATGGCAGTTCTGACTGAAGACTCTGTGGCACATTTAGGCAAGGTGGAGCGGCCTCTGATCGTCACAGACCAGTGGATGTACCACTCCCGTCTGTATGCAGCCGCTTCTTATGTAAAGACCAGCGAATGCCTGGACTTGATCCAGTTAAACTCCTTCGGATGTGGCCTGGATGCCGTTACCACCGATCAGGTCCATGACATTTTAGCTTCCGCAGGAAAAATCTATACCGTATTAAAGATCGACGAGGTCAACAACTTAGGCGCAGCCCGGATCCGTGTCCGTTCCCTGATCGCAGCATTAAAGGTACGTGACCGGAACCATTACCAGAAAAAAGTGGTTTCCAGCGCTTATAATCGTGTGCTTTTCACCAAGGACATGAAGAAGGACTACACGATCCTTTGTCCACAGATGTCACCGATCCACTTTGACCTTCTGGAGCCAGCCATCCGCTCCTTCGGTTATCACATCGAAGTACTGCAGAACCACAATCGTTCTGCCGTGGATGTAGGACTCCAGTATGTGAATAATGACGCCTGCTATCCGTCCCTGATCGTTATTGGTCAGATCATGGACGCCCTGTTATCTGGTAAATACGACTTAGATCACACCGCTATCTTCATGAGCCAGACCGGCGGAGGCTGCCGTGCATCCAACTACATCGGATTTATCCGCCGCGCCTTAGAGAAGGCCGGTATGCCGCAGATCCCGGTTATCTCCATCAATGCTAACGGCATGGAAACCAACCCAGGCTTCTCCTTCACGCCGCTTATGTTAACCAAGGCCATGCAGGCAGTGGTTTACGGCGATATCTTCATGCGGGTGCTTTATGCCACCCGTCCTTACGAGAAGGAGCCGGGCTCTGCCAACGCCCTTCATGAAAAATGGAAAAAACGCTGTATCAGGGCAGTTTCCAAGAAAGCTCCGGCTATGATGGAATTCAGTAAGATTATCCGCGGCATCATCCACGACTTTGACAACCTGCCAAGAGTCGATATGAAGAAACCAAGGGTCGGCATCGTTGGAGAAATTTTAGTAAAATTTTCCCCTCTGGCCAACAACCATATCGTAGAGCTTCTGGAATCTGAAGGTGCTGAGGCCGTGATGCCGGATCTGATGGATTTCCTGCTCTACTGCTTCTACAACAGCAATTTCAAGGCAGAAAACTTAGGCGGCAAGTCTTCTACCGCCCGTTTATGCAACATGGGCATTTCCCTGCTGGAATACTTCCGCAAAGTAGCCCGCAGGGAACTGGAAGCCAGCAGCCACTTCACCCCGCCAGCCCGGATCCAGAATCTGGCCAATATGGCCAAGGATTTCGTCTCCTTGGGCAATCAGACCGGTGAAGGCTGGTTCCTGACCGGAGAGATGTTAGAGCTGATCCACAGTGGCGTCAACAACATCGTCTGCACCCAGCCATTTGGATGTCTGCCGAACCACATTGTAGGAAAAGGTGTCATCAAAGAGCTGCGCCGGGCTTATCCGGAATCCAATATTATCGCAGTCGATTACGACCCAGGCGCAAGCGAGGTTAACCAGTTGAACCGTATCAAATTAATGTTAGCAACGGCTCAAAAGAATTTATAGCAGCGGACTCTTTAAAAAGCAAAAAGAGAAACAGATCACTCTCACCATGAATGATCTGTTTCTCTTTTTTATATACCAGCATTCTGGCATATCTACGTATTCATAAGCTTTCCAATCTTCTTCCGGTAATAGATGGCGATACACAGACTGCACACTAGCCATCCCATAGGATACCCCATCGCCACCGGGATCACCGATGAAGTCAGATGCGACACGATCATCAGGTAAATCTGCCGGAACACTACGAACGAACCCAGCATAATGATCATCGGGGCTTTGGAATCCCCCAGTCCCCGCAAGGTACTGGCTAAGATCTGGTTCACGCAGCATAAAACATAAAACGGGCTTAAAAGCCGTAAAAACAGGCTTCCGTACCGTACCACCTCTGAATGGCTGTTAAACAGCTTCACCATCACCGGTGCAAAGGACAGAATCGGAATCATAACAGCTATCGATATCACCATAGAAAGGCCAAGAGCCGTCCTGGTGCCTTTTTTTACACGGTCTTCTCGTCTGGCTCCATGATTCTGTCCTACAAAGGTGGTAGCCGCCAGAGCCACACTCTGCATCGGCAGCATCATAAACTGGTCGATCTTTCCATAAGCACTCCAGCCTGCCATGGCATTGGAGCCGAAGGAATTGATATAAGACTGGACAAACACATTGGAAAATGCTGTCACCGTCTGCTGGACTGCAGACGGAAAGCCGATCCGGACAATCTCCTGAAGAGCGCCACGGTCTGTCTTCATTTTAGAAAGAACCAGACGGTAAGCGCCATTTTCCCGGAATAGCACGACTAAGATCAGCACCGCCGACAATCCCTGGGCAATCACCGTAGCCCAGGCCACGCCTGCGATTCCCCAATGAAACTTTACTACAAATACCAGATCCAGGACGGTGTTCACACAAGCTGAAAATACCAGAAAGTACAGTGGCCGCTTGGAATCTCCCACCGCACGAAGTACACCAGACCCCATATTATAGATCATCAGGCCGGAAACACCGGAGAAATAGATCATCAGATATTCCGTGGCTTCCCCGATCACATCATCAGGCATGCTCATAAAACGCAGCAAAAATGGTGTTGCCGAGATCCCCACAATAGTAAACACCACACACAGGACCAATGTCATGCAAAAGGTGGTATGGACTGCAATACTGACCTTTCCATCATTTTTCGCCCCATAGCTCTGGGCGATGACAACACTGGCGCCAGTTGCCAGGCCGCCAAAAAAGCCGATGACAGAGTTGATGATGGAACCCACAGATCCCACCGCCGCCAATGCTTCCTTTCCCACAAAGTTGCCTACCACAATACTATCTACAGTATTGTAGAACTGTTGGAATACGTTGCCCACCATCAGCGGCAGTGCAAACCACAACAGCTGCTTCCAGATGACCCCCTCCGTCATGTCGGTGTCTTTCTTTTTCTGTATCTCCATGTCCTGATCTTCCCCCCGATCATTCTTCCTATCAAGACAGGGAGCAATCCTCTCCAGACTGCTCCCTTGTAAATAGTCTCTCTACTCGGTCACCAGCTCATGTTCCGCCGATTCTGTCTTCGTTTCCTCTTTCCGATTTAAAATTTCCATAAACTCATCACCGGTAATGGTCTCTTTCTCCAGCAGATAAGCTGCGATCTCGTGCAGCTTTCCTTCATTCTGAGCCAAAATCTCCATGGCCTTTTTGTAAGCCTCTTTTACCAGCTTGATCACCTCTTCGTCTACGACTCTGGCAGTCTCAGGAGAACATGCTAAGGAAGTATCTCCTCCTAAATACTGGTTATTAACTGTTTCCAGAGCCACCATGCCAAACTGGTCATTCATACCATAACGGGTCACCATGGCTCTTGCCAGCTTGGTTGCCTGCTCAATGTCGTTAGAAGCACCTGTAGTAATGGAGTGGAAGATCAGCTCCTCTGCTGCACGGCCGCCAGTTAAAGTAGCGATCTTATTAAATACCTCATCCTTGCTCATCAGATACTTCTCTGCCTGATCTACCTGCATGGTATAGCCTAAAGCGCCGGAGGTTCTCGGAATAATGGTGATCTTGTGCACCGGAGCCGAATGACTCTGGCAGGCTGCCACCAGCGCGTGTCCAACTTCATGATAAGAAACGATCTTCTTCTCGTCCTCACTGACCGCGGAATCCTTCTTCTGGTATCCGGCAATGACCACTTCCACGCTCTCCTCCAGATCCTGCTGGCTTACCACCTTCCTGCCCATGCGGACAGCTCTTAACGCGCCCTCATTGATGATATTAGCAAGCTCTGCGCCGCTGGCTCCGGAGGTTGCCCTGGCGATCGCTGTAAAATCAACCGTATCGTCCATCTTCACATCCTTGGCATGAACCCGCAAGATGGATTCACGTCCCTTGATATCCGGCAGTTCCACCGGAATACGGCGATCAAAACGTCCCGGACGCAATAATGCCGGGTCCAGAGATTCCGGACGGTTGGTCGCTGCCAGGATCACAACTCCCTTCTTGCCGTCAAAGCCATCCATCTCCGTCAATAACTGGTTCAGGGTCTGCTCCCGCTCGTCATTGCCGCCCATGCCGCTTCCATCACGTTTCTTACCAATCGTATCAATCTCATCAATAAATACAATACATGGCGCTTTTTCATTGGCCTGTTTAAACAAATCTCTTACCTTTGCCGCACCCATGCCGACAAACATTTCTACAAATTCCGAACCGGAAATGGAGAAAAATGGCACCTTTGCCTCTCCTGCAACTGCCTTGGCAAGCAATGTTTTACCAGTTCCTGGAGGGCCTACAAGCAGAGCGCCCTTCGGCAGCGTTGCTCCGATATCTGCATATTTCTGCGGATCATGAAGGAAATCCACGATTTCTTTTAACGCATCTTTCGCTTCCTCTTCTCCTGCCACATCCGCAAATGTCTTGCCAGTCTCAGATTCTGCGTAGATTTTGGCATTGGATTTGCCAAAGGTCATGGCGTTAGGGCCTCCCATCCGCTTCTGCAGCTGCTTGCCCATAAATTGTCCGACCGCTACAAATAACAGGATCGGAACGACCCACTGGACCAGAATAGTCATCAATGCAGATGGCTGTTCGATGATCGGTGTGGTAAACTGCACCTTGTGGGACCGCAACGTATCTTCCAGATTATTATCAGGCCACGGACCGGTTTTATACTGGGCGATCTCATCATCTCCAAACACCGTCTTATTGCCTGTTTTCACTAAAAAAACGATTTCATCATCACTTCGTTCCACAGAAGTAACGACTCCCTGATCTACCATATCCAGAAACGTGCTGTACGGAACCTCTGTCACCTGACTTGAACGGTACATCGGCATCAGAAACAGGTTCAACGCCATCAGCACTACCATCATAATGGTATAATAATAAATAAATGGTTTCTTTGGGGTATTCGGCTTGTCTTCTTTTACTCCCATACTCATGTCCCCTCTCTATTTTTATTCTCTTTCGTCTGTCTGCGCTTTCTGCAGCTTTTCCAGCACTTCCCGGGTAAACCGTGCAGCCTTGTCAAGATCAGCCTCATCCGGATGGAGCATCCCTTCTTCATAAACCTGGATCATCTTCCTGATCCGCGGTGAATCCTCCACCTCCTGCATCATTTTATAACGTTCCAGCACCTGTCCCGGCATTTTCCCACAGCATAGGAAGGCTCCAAGATATTCGTTATCATCCGGGATCAATGCCTCTACTCTGTGAGCAACCTGATCAAAGTATTCCCTGCTTCCACCCATTCCACAGGTTCCAAACAAAGCAACTTTCCGACCATGAAGCTCAGACAGATAGTCCATGATGCTTCCAGAACAAGTTCCTTTATCATTCCAAAAACCCACAAAATAGACATCTGCTTCCTTTCCTGCTTCTTCTACTTTCTGGATATCCTTCGAAGTTCCCGGAAGTGTCTCAAATATCTTTGCCGCAATTTTTTGTGTATTTCCTGTTCTGCTGGCATATACCACCTGATATTTCAACACTGTATTCTCCTTTCCGTTG
>OODU01003536.1_pt1 | contig 11729 bp, 10 predicted proteins | sample 1671171 | NCBI WGS metagenome assembly OODU01 (sample SAMN06348129, study PRJEB24527) | human gut metagenome | biome: human gut; feature: ankylosing spondylitis patient; material: feces | host: Homo sapiens | place: China | collected 2015-10
TAAGACTATAGAATTATAGCAAAAGAAAAAACCAGTTCTCCGACTGGTTTTCAATATGATACTGCCTATGATGATTTTTTATGATCCTGTATCACAGGACTCCAACGTGGTGGTCAGCTAAGATAAACGACCTTCAAAAACTGCTCCATCATCTGACATAATTTGCCGGACAGCTCCTGATAGCTGGTCTTCATCTCGCAGTTTAACCAGGCCACGCACTGTCCAAACAACTCACACTTAATAAATGTCAGAAGAAAATAATACTTATCCGAGTCCTTCTGCAGATGATAAGGCTCCAGATACCGCTCTGCCACAGTCATAACATTTCCTTTATAGTCCGACAATATTTTTTAGTTTCTCGTATTTACAGTTAAGTACTTCCGCAAGCTCCCACGGATCCCTTGAACAGTTCTTCATTTTACGGATGATCTCTGTCGTGCGCAGATCATTTCCTTGACACAGGATCTCCCGCAGGACCGAATCCTCCATAACTCCTGTTCCAAATGTATTCACTTCCATGTCCTGAAGTTCTGGAGAATCGCTATTGTAAAATAAATAGATCTTACAGTACTTTGCCAGACCCGATGCCATAACATTTTTTGACAGATAATTTTCCATATAACACTTTGCACGTTCCAGGTCATATGAATCTGACTGTTTTCCCATACGTCTCCTCCTTCCTGATTCTTATGGTTTTCCGCTTCTAGTAATTCTTATTATATCGTCTTTTTGTCCTTTTTTGAATAGTTATTTTCGTCTTTTTGCCTATTTTTCATGCTTTTTTTATATTTTACATATTTTATTTGCACAAACAGATTGTTATAATTATCATAAAAATTCATTACTTTAATTCAGAAAGGAGCCGCTTATGCATCCACTGACTTTAGAACCTTTGGATCAGATCAACGGATTTTCTGTCCGGCCCGGACTTTATGAGATCAATGGAGCCATGGTCGTTCCCGGAGGTGTGAACTTTACCATCCACTCACACGGAGCCACCTCCTGCGATCTGCTGCTCTTTCACCGCAAAGAAACTGTTCCCTACGCAACGATCCCATTTCCCAGCCACTACCGCATCGGCCACGTCTATTCGATGATCATCTTTGGTCTGGATATTGAAGAATTCGAATATGCCTACTGTCTCGACGGGCCCTATGACGAAGGAAAGGGACTGCTATTTAATAAAAAGAAGCCTCTGTTAGACATTTATGCCAAGGCAGTCACCGGACAGAGCGTCTGGGGAACCAAAAACCCAGAGGGCTCCTTCTATAAAGCCCGTGTTGTCCAGGACCTCTTTGACTGGGGAAAAGACCGTAATCCACTGCTGCCGATGGAGGATCTGGTCATTTACGAACTCCATGTCCGCGGATTTACCAGACATGCCTCTTCCAGTGTTTCCCACCCCGGAACCTTTTCCGGCATTATGGAAAAAATTCCTTATTTAAAGGAGCTGGGTGTCAATGCCGTAGAGCTGATGCCGATTTTTGAATTCGATGAGATGAAGGACAGCCGGGAGGTAGACGGAAAGACCCTGATCGATTACTGGGGATACAATCCGGTCAGTTTTTTTGCCCCAAACACCAGTTATGCAGCAGAAATCGAATACAACCGGGAAGGTACCGAGTTGAAAGAGCTGATCCGGGCGCTGAACCAGAATGGCATCGAGTGCTTTCTGGATGTGGTATTCAATCATACAGCAGAGGGAAATAAGCAGGGACCCTGCTTTTCCTTCAAGGGCTTTGACAACAATATTTATTATATGCTGACACCGAACGGTTATTATTACAATTACAGTGGCTGCGGCAATACCTTAAACTGCAATCACCCCATCGTGCGCCAGCTGATCCTGGATTGTCTGCGTTACTGGACCACTGCCTACCATGTGGACGGATTCCGTTTCGATCTGGCCAGTATCCTAGGTCGAAATGAGGACGGAATGCCGATGGAACAGCCTCCGCTTCTGCAAAGCCTGGCCTGCGATCCGATCCTCGGCGATGTGAAGCTGATCGCAGAAGCGTGGGATGCCGGCGGGCTCTACCAGGTGGGCAGCTTCCCATCCTGGAGCCGGTGGGCAGAGTGGAATGGCCGTTACCGGGATGACCTGCGTAATTTTCTCAAAGGCGATTACGGCATGGCTGACACTGCGATCCGCCGGATCACCGGCTCCAGGGATCTTTATGATCCGGCGATCCGTGGAAATAACGCCTCTGTGAACTTTTTGAATTGCCATGACGGCTTTACTCTGTGGGACATGTATTCCTATAACTGGAAACACAATGAGGCAAACGGCTGGGCCGGTCAGGACGGAAGTGACGATAACCGAAGCTGGAACTGCGGCATCGAAGGTGAGACAGATGATCCGGAGGTACTCGCCCTGCGGCATAAACTCGCAAAAAATGCCATGGCTGTTCTGCTGATGAGCCGCGGCACTCCGATGTTTCTGTCCGGTGATGAATTTTTAAATACACAGTATGGAAATAATAACGCCTATTGCCAGGACAACGAGATCTCCTGGTTGGACTGGACATTTCTTGAGAAAAACAGAGAACATTTTGAATTTGTAAAAAGCATGATCGCATTCCGCATGGAACATCCGGTGATCCGCAAATCCTGCGGTCTCTGTTCCATCGGTTTTCCGGAAATCATTACCCTGGGCGGTGACTGCACTGCCAGAGCCTGCTCTGTCACCTACTCCGGTGTGAACCCAAAAAACAGAGAGGATGACATCGTCTGTCTGGCTGTCAATGTCTTCTGGGAAGATCAGGACTGCCCTCTCCCGGCACTTCCTGATCCTTACAAATGGACGGTCTATACAGAAACAGCCGGAGAACAGGATTCTCCGGCCGTATGCAGCCTTTCTTCGATTCGTCTGGCACCACGGAGCGTGGCGGTTTTAATGGCTATCCCGCATAAGGAAGCCACTCAAAGCACTCCTCCTCACTGACTCCATCGATATCCCAGCCCCAGCCTCTGCTTCCTTCTTTTATCTGGATGCGGCAGTCGCGGCCATCGTTTAAGTGGGCGTCCGCATAAGAAGCTCCGTCTGTCCGGAATATGGTGTAGCCGGTTCCGGACGGAACGGTGGCTTCGGTCTCAGAACCATTTTTCTCCAGAATCGTTACCGCTAAATCTCTCGTAGATCGTAGCATACTACTCTCATTGATCACATATGCCTCGTCATCGGATGCCGGAAGTCCAGCTTCATCGACATGATACCTCTTCATGCCATAGTAGGTTCCCAGAACATCCAGTCTTGTATACAACATAAAGGAATCCGGATCTAAGATCTGCGTATTATACCAGGCCATTCCCTCATACCCCACGTAGGAGGGTCTTCCCTGGTCTAAACGGAATATGTTCACATAACGGTAATCATTATCATCCAGATGCTGCAGATACAGATAGGTTCTTCCGTCCGACGTATGCAGCACATAACCTTCCGAAGAGTATGCACCGTATGCACCATATGCATCAGAAGCATCTTTATCAACCTCTGCTGTATCAAAGGTCTGACCATCGCAGGTTACTGTGATAGCGCCGCCGAACCCATATTCATCACGGGCAACGGAATAGGAGATTTCTTCTTCTTTTCCGTCTCCATTTACATCCGCAAAGCAACTGCTATTTTCCCTTATTACCTTGCTGTAAGACTCCTTTTCCACCACATATTTGCTCTGGAACAGCTGTGGCTGCTCCTTGAAGGAAATATCCACCTGCTGGCTTCCTGCTACGTACGGAGCCAGATCATACTGATTGAAATAAATGCTTAGCCCTGTCTGGGAAATGGTCCACTGCACGGTTCCATAATCGCCGCTTTCATCATAGAACATTTTCTGAAGAGTGTCCTGGTAATCCTCAAAAAACATGGACTGGTCATAGTTTTCTTCCAGCTGCTTCTTTACATACTCATAAATACCATCATAATCGGATACCACGTCTTTCAGTGAAAGTTCTTTGCCTGTCTGGGTATCATACGTCCTGCCAGTAGTCATGCCAAATGGATGGGCACCGCCCAGGTAAGAGCCTTCCATCACCGCCATGCTCAATACTGTCTCATCGGAACGGGCTACCAGGATATCCCGATCAAAGGTATATTCAACCATATCTGGATTAGAAGCGTATTCCTGCTCCGCATATTCCTTATTCTCATCTATCACCGATTTCTGATCGTCCAGTGCACTCTGGTTCAAAGCCTTTAATGCGTCCTGAAGCTTCTCATGGCTGTCATCCATCAGCTTGATCTGGGCCACTTTACTGGAAAACAGGGTTTTCTGGTCTTTCCAGTCGCCGTCATAGCTGTAGTCTACCGTCACCGGAACAATTGCAGCCGAATCCTGATTCTCCTGATTCTCCTGGCCCTCTTCTTCCGCTTTTGTCTCTTCCGCGCTGCTTTCCTTCGCTTGCGTGGTTGTCTCTTCCGCGCTGCTGTTCTCCTGGATGGCGGCTGTGCCTGCGGTTGCATCTGCCGCTTTCTTTCCGCAGCCATTTAACATAGAAACCGATAATATTCCGCAGATCAAAGCGGTACTTACCAGACGTTTTCTCATACTTATCTCTCCTCCCATAACCAGGTAAAAGCAAGATCGTGATCGTTCTTTTTCAGTACACTTATTATACCAAAAGTTCAAACGGAGAAACCGATATTTCTCTTTCAGTTTCATTACGGGAAAATGAAGATTGGTTTAGAGCGGAGGAATCTGTTGAACCGTCTCACTGAGGTTTTCTGCCGGTGCCACAACTGGTTCCGGTTCGATCACTGTCTCTGCCTCTGTGGTCTGTACCTTCTCTGTCCCGGTTGTTTCACTGACCGCTGTGCTGCTCTGGGTTCCACTCTGGGACATCTCGCCATCTGTCCTGGAAGCTCCGCTATGGGTCTCATCGTCCATGCCGTCTACCGGAATCGCAGCGGTAACAGCCGCCTCCGTGGTCTGGCCATTCGCTGTTCCATCTCCAGCCTCTGCAGTCACCTGGGTAGTCCCTGTGTTCCTTAAGATCACCGGTGTATGCCCCTTGTAGATCTTCTCGTGATCCTTCACACGGTCGATCTCCACACCATCTTTATAAATGACCTTGTAAGTCACCCAGGTGCTTCCCGTCGTTCCGTTGCTCTTTACCTTTTCTGTGCCTGGCGCCAGGGTCGGGTCCTCCACATATTGAGGCTCTGGTTTTTCCCCTTCCTCTGTCTTTTCAGAATAAAGCTTCCAGGTCACACCGTCATCCAGAACCGGAATTCCATAAATCGAAACCGTAGCTTTCTGGTCCGCATAGCTGGCCCGGATGCCAATAGCTCCCTCAGAAGTATTCACGAACCGAAAATCCGGCATATCCCAACTGATCGTGGCATCCTGTCCTGGTGTCACATAGTTCGGCTCGAAGGTATGGGAACGGCGGTACGTCACTTCCATTCCCGTTTCGAAGACCACCCGATATAAGGTACTGGAAATCTGGCAAACACCGCCGCCCACCTCCTGTACCACCTCGCCGCTATTGTAAGCCGCAGCTGCCTGATAACCCTTTTCCTCTGTTCTCGGACCAATGACCTGGTTAAAGGAAAATTCTTCTCCAGGCTGCACAATGGTTCCATTCAACGCCTCGGCAGCCAGACGGACATTGGTGTTTCTCTTGGGATTACTGGTGGTATTGGTAGTAAATGTCTCCAATGTCTTATATTTTGCCTGAACCGCCTCATCAGAATCAGCCGCCTGGAAATTGCCTTCGGCACTTAAACTCTGATCCAGCTTCTGATCCTTCACCGCCTGACTGATATCCGCTGCCAGTTTTTCCTGGTCAATGACCACGCCGTCTTTTCCACCGCAAAATACAAACTTCCCACTGGCCGCGTCATAGTGATCCAGGGTACTGTTCTCCGGTTTCTGATCCCAGATTCCGGCAAGCCGGCCGGCCTCCTCTTTCGCCAGTTCAGACACATCCAGAAGGTCAAAGGTGTAAGAACCTTCCATATTTTGAGTGCAGATCTCATCCAGATACTGTCTGGTTCTGGCTTCGATCAGATTGTTCAGTTTCTCCGTTTTGCCCTCATAAGAAACTGATAAATTCCAGTCGTACCCTTTTATTAAAGCTGCAACGGTCTCCTCATACCCCAGTCCCTTTACAGAAATGCCGTTGATCTCTTTTAATTTCTGCGGAAGTGTCTCTTCCATACTGGTGATATGCTCCTGGTTCTTGGTCTTATGTCCTCCAACCAGCGTCCGGATGCCAGACACTGCTCCGATCACCGCTGCCAGACACAGAGCCGCTGCACCGGCCCTGATCATCATTTTCTTTCTTCTTCGGGCCCTTTGTCTCTTTATTCTGCTGTTTCTCGGCCCATTATATGCTGATTTTTTTACCATAACGATACTCCCTGATATCAAATATCCAATTCACAAGACGCAATTCTATGAAACAAAAAACCAGGAACAGCATCAGAGGCATTCCGCTTCCGTTCCATTCCTGGTCTCCATTATATATCACTCTCAGGTTTTAATCAACTAACTTGTCCAGCTCTTTCACATGTTCTGTTCCATCAGAAGTCTTGTGTCCTGCTTTATTCGCATACATATTGACCGCTGCCTGGGATTTCTTGATGGCCTGCATGGTTCCTGCTCCAGCTACGCAGCCGCCCGGACATGCCATACCTTCCAGCAGATATCCATTATATTTACCGGCCTTTGCCAGCTGCATCATCTTCTTACATTCCTTCAGTCCCTCTGCATTGGCAACCTTTACCTCCAGATCCGGATATTTCTCTTTCAGAACGTTGGTCACTGCTTTTGCAACACCGCCAGCAACTGCAAAATTACGTCCGTCTGTAGAAGCATCGTTAACACCTGCTGGATCTTCCTCGATGGTCTCTAAGTTTACATGCTTCGCATCAAAGATACCTGCCATCTCCTCAAAGGTCAGTACGAAATCCACCTCGCTTCGAACAGTCCGGCGCATTGCCTCCAGCTTCTTCGCTGCACACGGTCCGATAAATACAACCTTCGCATTCTCATGATGCAGCTTGATCAGACGAGCTGTCAGTACCATAGGTGTCAATGCCATGGAAATGCAGTTTGCATACTCTGGGAACAGCTTTTTCGCCATCACAGACCACGCCGGACAGCAGGAAGTACCCATAAATGGCAGCGTCTCCGGAACCTCTTTCACGAAATCCTCTGCTTCCTGCGTTGCACACAGATCTGCACCGATAGCAACCTCAAAAATATCTGTAAATCCAAGAGCCTTCATAGCCGCTCTTAATTTTCCTGGTGTTACCTTCGGACCAAACTGGCCAACGAATGCAGGCGCTACCGCCGCATAAACCTTCTCGCCAGACTGAATTGCACGAATTACCTGGAAAATCTGGGATTTATCTGCAATAGCACCAAATGGGCAGTTTACCAGACACTGGCCACAGGATACGCACTTCTCATAATCGATATCTGCTTTTCCATTCTCATCGGAATGAATTGCATCCATACCACAGGCAACTGCACATGGACGCTCCTGGATGATGATCGCATTATAAGAGCAGACATCCGCACAGCGTCCGCACTTAATACATTTATCCTGATCAATGTGGGAACGTCCTGTTGTATGATCCAGTTTCACTGCATCCTTCGGGCAAACCTCCTCACATGGATGAGCCAGACAGCCCTGACATCCCTCTGTTACATAAACCCGTTTTTCCGGACAACCGTTGCAGGCAAACTTGATCACGTTGATCAGTGGCGGAGTATAATAAGTCTCTGGTTTATCTGCTGCCTCGATGTTATCAGACAGCGGAGCATGCTCTGCGGCGCTTCTATTTGGAAGACCCATTGCCAGACGCAGACGCTCTCCTACAATGGCTCTCTCCAGAAATACATCATTCCGGAAATTTCCAACCTCTCCTGGGATAATCTTGTATGGTAATTCTTCAATTCGCTTATCAATCGGCCACTCCGTATGATAAGCCATTCTTGCGACCTCTCGGAAAATTCTGTGACGGATTTCCTGAATTCTGGTCTCTACACCTCTCATGAATCGTTCCTCCTATTGCTTTTTGACCCGTTTTGTGGTTTTCCCAAATCATAATTGTGAATCTTTTCTCAATAGAATTATACCTGGAAAATGACAGATTGCAAGTGCTTTTCCACAAATTAACAGATTTAGAAGAATTTTTATCTCCGTTTTTTTAAATACATTGCCATAAACATCCCTGCGATCACCGATGCTGCCATCTCACTGACCGCTCCGGCATACCACAGATTTTCCGCTCCCAGTACCTTTGGAACCAGCACTAATGCCAGTACCGGGAAGATCAGTCCTCTTCCAACAGAAATCGGGAACGATCTGGACGCCTTTTCTATCGAAGTAAAAAATGCCGCCAGGACCACATTAAATCCCATCAGTACAAACGCCAGGGAATATTTGCGCAGGGCAGCTACACTGCTGTCAAACAGCAGACTGTCCCGCTTGATAAACAATCCAACAATACTGCCTCCGAACATCTGGCAGCCCAGAAAACTACCCACACTCAGGATTATGGCCATGGCAAGAGCCATTTTCAAAATGGCCTCATAGCTCTTGCGCTCCTGTTTTCCATAATAAAAGCTGCTGATAGGCTGGATTCCCTGGGCAATTCCTGACATGACCATCAGCACCAGGGTATTGACATAGCCGATCACTGTATAACTGACCACACCACTCTCCCCGATCAGCCGGAGGATCGTCTGATTAAATGCAAATAATACCACTCCATTGGACATCTCTGTGATGCTGTCCGCCACTCCCAGCGGAAGTGTCCGGCGGTAGATCTTGAATTCTGATGGTTTTAAGGACACTTTTACAAAATGAAGCTGTTTGGAACGTTTGGCAAAATAATAGAGATAAAGCACCGTAGACACCACCTGGGCCAGTCCCGTAGCAACAGCCGCGCCTCTGACCCCCCAGTGAAAGATCATGACAAACAGCCAGTCCAGTACCAGATTCGTCACACCTGCCAGACTGACGCCAATGGTTGACAAAAGCGGAGTTCCGTCAGTTTTTACCAGAATCTCCATATTATAAGAGCAGATAAAAAATACTGCAAACGGAGATACACCGCCTACGTATTCCATCACATAGCCCAGCGTATCCCCTTCTGCACCTAAAAACTGCGCTACGGAGCGGAGATTTAACAGTGTCAGAACTGAGATCACGATAGAAACAATGACTGCTACGATCAGATTCCTGGTAAAAAGACTGCTCGCCTCGTGATGCTTTCCATTTCCCAGGCGGATGGCAATAGTAGTAGACATGCCCACCGCCAGAAGAAGTCCGGCCGCAAACATCATAGAATTATAAGGCGACGATAAATTTACCGCCGCCAATGCTGTCTCACCGACACCCTTCGCCACGAAGATTCCATCTACCAGGGTGTACAGGGAAAATGCCACCATAGACAGGATCGTTGGGATCGTAAATCTGAAAAACTGCCGGGTTAAACTTTGATTCATTTTTAATACATACCTTTCCTTTATGATCAATTTTTATCATAATTATACCGGAAAGTTTCATTTTTTCCAACCGATTTTCTTAACCAGCCAGGTGGATCATTTTGTTACAGAGACAATCCCAGTCCCTTACATACATTGGTCACGAAATCCTGGGCATTGGTTACAATACCTCTGGCAGATAGGCTGCCACGGTCTGTTAATTTATTGACCGTAAATTCTGAAATATCCACACAGTAAAAATATACCTCACGGATCGTACCATCCGGCAGAACACGGAAGGATGGAGTCATGTTGCCCGTGGCAATGGTGTGAAGCATGGTTGCCAGGCAGATCACCGTAGTGGCTTTGCGCACATGGCTTCTCATGGCATCCTGGGCCTCATAGACATTGCCGTAGACCTCCGGAAGCGGGCCGTCATCGCGGATAGAACCTGCTAATACAAACGGAACCTGATGTTTCACGCAATTATAAATGATGCCATTGTTGATGTGCTCTTCTTCGATAAACTTCGGGATGGAACCACACTGGCGCACCCGGTTGATGGTAGCCAGATGGTTGTAATGACCATTTTTTACGCTTTCCTGGGTGTAAATGTCCTGCCCAAGAGCTGTGCCCAGATAAGCGCCCTCTAAGTCATGGGTCGCTAAAGCATTCCCTGCCAGAAGGGCATTCACATATCCGTTCTCTACCAGTCTGGAAAACGCATTCCGAGCATCAGAATCAAAGCTGAATGCCGGTCCCATGACCCACACCACATAGCCGCCATGCTCTTTCTCATACCGCAGCAGATCATAGAGTTCGTCATAATCCCTGGAAAATGAAGTCTCTCTGGAACGGTTCTGACGAAACGCGAACACATCCTTCTCCTGGTTTACGCTTCCAAATCCATCCGGATGGACATAAATTCCATCTTCACAGTTTTCTGTCCGCCCGGTTACTACCAGATCACCTTTTTTCAGATTCCGCGGTTCCACAACCAGAACTCTGCCATCCTGATACACCGGAACACAGTCCATCCGGCTGTCCTCTGCCAGCAGCCAGCTTCCATGAATTTTAAAATATTCCGGGAAAATGCTTAAGGCATGGAAATGATCCGGAGCTGTCTTATCCTGTGGTGCCGGAACCAGTACCGCATCCGGGGCTGACTGAAATTTTGCTTCGGTAAAATCTGGTGCATGATATTCTCTTAAATGAAATGCCATAGGTATGCCCTCCTGTTCTTCCAAAATCTGGTGATTGTTTTTCTATTTTCACACAGTATACACCATTCCATAAAAAGCGTCTACTTTATATCCAATACATTTCGTAACTACTTCATGCTCCTGTGACAATGCCTTTTTTACTGCTGACACAGCCTTTTGTCACGAGATGCGTAAAATTGCCTCTGATAAACAAGAGAGCATTTTAGAATATTCGATATCTTCAACAAAATAATTTTTATATTTGAATTGATTCCAAAATTCTTCCATTTGGATACTAGAATGCAGGTTTTGAAGTTCCAATTTTATTTCTTCTTTGGTAAATACCGTTTGACGCCGTCTGCAAGTCGCGTCAAATGCATCTTTATAAATATTCCACGAAAATTTCATTTTCTGAATAATTTCATATAGATCATAAAAATCTCTCATTCTGGTGTTAGCTGTGCCACGACTTATAATCGTCTGCGTCTTTTCTGCCAGAAGGGTTTCTATCATAACATTACCTCCACATATTTCATAAGCTCGTCACGAATTTTTAATTTTTCTCCATACATCAAAAATCGCGATAAGTTCTTCGTTCTGTCCCCCATAAATGTTTTCATCGCTGTTTGAAAATGTTGTACCTCTACTTTTTTACGATTTTTGACAAGATCACAGATACACCGTTCTTTGTCATAAGTTCTGACTCTATTTCCAAAATTAGTTTCTATTTCCACGATTCCCAACTCGTACATTTCCTGCTTTTCCTGGTGAACAATGACCCCCTGTTCTCTTAAACGGGTCTGATTATATTTAGGTGGTACCCTCACATAAATATCCTAATACTCCCGACCCAATAGCCCATGTAAATATAATGCCGTTTCTCCCCAGTAAACAATTCTTGGATTACAGATCTGAAGAATGTACAATTCATCAGGCCATGTATCAGGTGAAATATAAATTCCTTTTGCCACCTTTTCCAACTGATTTTCTTTCACAAACCTAGCCAGATACGTTCTAGAAATACTTGCTTTTTCTACTTCTGACGTAAATAGATAACCATGATTCTTTTGTAAAAAAAATTCCA
>OODU01003540.1_pt1 | contig 11726 bp, 7 predicted proteins | sample 1671171 | NCBI WGS metagenome assembly OODU01 (sample SAMN06348129, study PRJEB24527) | human gut metagenome | biome: human gut; feature: ankylosing spondylitis patient; material: feces | host: Homo sapiens | place: China | collected 2015-10
GACCGGTAACCTGCGGAATCAATATTTTCTTTAACGTCTTAAGTTCCATGGGAATGGGCGTTTACAGCGACGATAAAGCAGAAAAAAGTGCACAGTCGGCAAAACAGGAAGTTGAGAAAAAAGAAAAGAAGAAACCGGTAGGAAGTGAATTTTATAATACTCTTGCATGTCTGGTTGGAGATTATTTCATGAAGATTGGAGCAACACTTCCGCCATGTGACTGGAAAACAAAAGATGCTTTTGTAAACATGGACATTGCAGGATATAACTACGGACTTTTCCGCTACAGGCACGACCTGAAGAAATATCCACAGCGTCTGATCCTAGGTACAGAGACTTTCTGCAAAGACGCATACAGCTTCTGGGAGATTGCAAAAAAGAATAAACGAATCCTTGGGGATTTTGTTTGGTCAGGATGGGAATATATCGGAGAGACCGGAGACGGTGCCGCAGAATATGAGGATTACAAAGGCAAAATGCCACACACCAGAATGACCGGAAATAACGGACGAATCGATCTTCTCGGAAAACCTCGTGCGGAAGCAGCCTATACAAGAGTTGCTTTTGAACGCGAAACAGGTCCGTTTATTGCTGTAAAACCTGTTTATCAGAAAGAAAAGCTGAATCTGACAGGATGGGCACTTACAAAGGCTCTGGAGAGCTGGTCATGGAGAGGGTGTGCCGGAGAAAAAGCGGAGGTTGAAGTTTTTGCAAGGGCAGCAGAAGTGGAACTTCTGGTCAATGGAAAGAAAGCAGCCCGTGGAAAAGTAAAGAAATGCAGGTCAAAATTCCACATTCCATATGAAGATGGTGAGATTACTGCAATTTCCTATGATAAAAACGGCCACGAGATCAACCGTCAGACTCTTGTAACAGCGAATGAACAGACAATCCTTCATATCAAACCGGAGCAGGAAACAGTGCAACCGGGTAAATTGCTGTTTGTTCCAATGCAGTACGGAGACTTTATAGGGAACTGGAAACCGATGGAAAAACATCATCTCAAGGTTTCTGTTGAGAATGGAACACTTGAGGGTCTGGGAAGTGCCTGCTCCTATGTGGAAGGAAACTATGCACAGGATACCGTTGATACTTATTATGGTGAAGCGATGGCCGTGGTACGCGCCGGAGAAACTGATTTGGTAAAAATCACTGTCTGTGATGAAGAAAAGACATATACCCGTGAGATTCCGATTGTAGCATTAAAATAGAAAACTATAGGCAATATAAACAAAAACATATCGACTTTTTTCCTCTTACAGAGGAGGGAAGTCGAGAATGTTTTTTTGAGCTACAAGTAAGGGAGAGGCATATGGTTCTTGGAATGTTGAACCTAATAAATAGATCACTTATAATTGAATGAAACCCCTATTGCTTCACAAGAAGAGCAAATAGCATCCGGCCAGTAATAAAATGAGTGTCTCATAATGAAGAGATTGGGCAAGTTTATTATCTTTGCTTGCCTAATCTCCTTTATAACCCCAAAAACATCACGTATGAAAAGATGTAGAATTCACATTTTATCTGTTTTGCTTATCTGTCTTTCCTGCCCTGCTCTGTTGTATGCGGCTACGGAACATGCTGTATCTATTGAAAAGCTCAAAGTGGAATATGCTGAAATGCCATTGGGTATAGATGTGGAAAAGCCCCGCTTCAGTTGGCAGATGGTAATGCAGAATACCGAAAGGGGGTATTCGCAGAAAGCCTATCAGATAACGGTGACTGACGAAGCTGGACAAACGGTATGGGACAGCGGAAGAGTGTCGAGTGACCTGTCGCTGAACATTGAATATGCCGGTGCTCCCCTGCAACCCACTACCTGCTATTTCTGGACGGTAAACGTATGGAACCAGAAGGGTGAGCAATCTTCCTCGACCTCCTGGTTTGAAACGGGACTGATGAGTAAAACCAATCCGTATGAGGGATGGAGTGATGCGAAGTGGATAGGTGGCGGAGATGAAGACATGGTGCTCTATTCCCACTATCTTCCGGTGTTCAGGCTGAACGTTGCACTCCGGTTGGATAAGGAGACAAAGAGTACCCGTGCAGGCTTTGTCTACGGAGCGAATGATAAACGTCTGATGGATAAGAATAAGAACTTGTATCAGTTGCAGAACGGGAAAGATGAGTCTTACATAAAAATAGAACTGGACTTGGATTCGCTTGCTTCGGGTAAAGAGGCGATGTTGAATGTATATCGTGTAGGGTACCACCCGGATGATCGGAAAGATGTTCCTTTCAAGAGCTTTCCCATCCCCCTGACATTGATTAATGAAAGTAATAAGTATGACCGGCATACGGTGAGCCTTACTTCTGATCTGGGTTTTACAAGATTCTATGTGGATAATGCTGAAGAGCTTGGTTGGATAAATCTGAATCCATTGGGGCAGGGAGGTGATTTCATCGCTTTCCCGGTAGTGGGCGACATTGGCTTTGATGTTCCCGCCGGGCAATCCGCTACTTTCCCGGAAATGGAGATTGCTAACTTCAGAAGCCCTTCGAACGTGATTGTTACTTGCCGGGAAGGCCGGATAGTCGGCGGCACTTCCGGTGTTCTTACTATATTCACTCCCGAAGGAAACTCCGCACCGATGCTTCGTACGGTCTTCTCTTCTCCCGATGCGGAGATTGTAAAAGCCCGCCTGTATGTTACTTCACGTGGCATTTATGAGGTCTATCTCAATGGTAAGCGTGTAGGGGATGTTTGTTTGAATCCCGGCGGTACGCAGTATAACAAAACTCATCTGTACCAGACGTTTGATGTGACAAAGTACGTCCATTCCGGCAGAAATGCCTTGGGTGCTTTGCTGGCAGAAGGCTGGTGGAGCGGTGGTGCTACTTTTACGGGAGATAACTGGAACTTCTTCGGTGACCGCCAGTCTTTATTGGCAAAGCTGGTTATCACGTATGCGGACGGTCGGACCAATGTTGTGGTGACCGATCCTTTGTCCTGGCAGTATTTCGGCAAAGGCCCCGTCGCTTACGGAAGTTTCTTTCAGGGCGAAGTGTATGATGCTTTAAGAGAACCGGTGGTGGAAGGATGGAGCACGGCATCTTATGATGCATCTGCCTGGAAACCGGCTCATGAGGTTGCTTTGGAAGGACATATCAGTAAGGCGGGAAACCCGAATATGCCGTGGGTGAACGATTATTCCGGTTTTGAACTTATCGGGCAATTCGGCCAGACGGTGAAACAAATCAATGAACTGACGGCTCTTTCAGTAGAAGAAGTCCGCCCCGGCGTGTTTGTGTACGACATGGGGCAGAATATGGTAGGAGTCCCCCGTATCAGTTTGTCGGGCATGCAGCCCGGAACGGAAATCACTCTGCGCTTTGCGGAAGTGAAATATCCCGATTTGCCGGAATACGAGGGGAATATCGGCATGATTATGCTGGAGAATATCCGTGCCGCTATGGCTCAGGATATTTATATCGCTAAAGGCGGGCAGGAAACCATCTCTCCCCGTTTCACCTATCATGGCTACCGCTTTATAGAGATAACGGGTATTGACAAACCCTTGCCTGTGGAATCCGTGAAAGGGATAGTGCTAAGCTCTATACACGAACTGGTTTCTCACTACGAAACTTCCAATGCACGGGTGAACCAGCTGTGGAAGAATATCACCTGGTCTTCTTACGGCAATTTCCTTTCCATTCCTACGGACTGTCCGCAACGCAATGAACGCTTGGGATGGAGTGGGGATATCTCTGTCTTCTCCCGTACCGCCACTTATCTGGCGGATGTACCGCAGTTCCTGCGTCGTCACATGCGTGCCATGCGCGATGTGCAGCGGACGGACGGGCGCTTCCCGGATATCGCCCCGCTGGGTGGTGGTTTCGGTGGTATGCTGTGGGGCAGTGCCGGAATTACGGTTCCCTGGGAGTGCTACCAGCAATACGGAGATACCGCACTGCTGAGCGAGCACTACACAGCCATGAAGCGTTATATTCAATATATCATTGACCAAACGATTGAGACGGAAACTAACCTGATCGTGCAGACCCGTTCATGGGGTGACCTGTGCGACTGGCTGGGATTGGAGGATGAGAAGAATGATAAGTCCCTGGTATGGGAAGCCTATTTCATCCACGACCTGGAATTGATGACGAAGATGGCGGCGGCTTTGGGTAAGACATCCGATGCCGCATGGTTCCGCGACTTGCATGCCGCCCGAAGGGATTTCTTCAATAAGACCTATATAGAACCGGAAAGCGGAAAAACGATATTCTCCGCTTTCATCCCTGACAAGAAGGGGCAACCTGTCGATATACAGACTTCGTATGTGCTTCCATTGGCTTTCGGCATTATTAATGAAGAGAACCGTAATAAGGTGATTGCTAATCTTGCGGAGACAGTCAGACGGGAGAATACCACTGATAGAGGCCGCCTGTGTCCTTCTTACTCTCTTATGACCGGTTTCATCGGTACGGCATGGATCAGTAAGGCTTTATCCGATTACGGGCTGAACGATCTGGCTTACAGGCTGCTTCAACAGACAGATTATCCTTCGTGGCTTTACTCCGTGGAACAGGGGGCGACTACCATTTGGGAACGTCTGAACTCTTACACTCACACGGATGGTTTCGGTGGTAACAATCGCATGAACTCTTTCAATCATTATTCTTTTGGTGCCGTGGGTGCCTGGATGTACAATTATTCTTTAGGAATACAACGTGATGAGGCTTATCCCGGTTTCAAACAGTTCATTCTGAAGCCGATGCCCGATCCGACCGGAAAGATGAAGTATGCCCGGGGATATTATGACTCGATGTACGGACGTATTGAGAGTAGTTGGAAAGAGGAAAGAGGCATGATCCATTACGCTTTTACGGTGCCCGGAAATACTACGGCTACGCTGTATTTGCCGGCTGCATCGTTGAGAGATGTCCGCGAAGGGGAGAAACTTATCCGAAAATGCAAGGGAATAGAATATATTGGTGAAGGAAGCGGGCAGGTAGTCTTGAAGCTTCTTCCCGGTAGCTATTCGTTTGAGGTGAAGAAGGAATATCCGATAGCGGGGAAGAAGAGGAAGAAAGGTGAGATAGCCAGATCTAAAGGAACTCATTGAAAAAACAAACTGAAGATTGTGGGCAACTTTTAACCGCACGGACAAAAAAGTGCTGATAGGTTTAAATATGAATCTTGGTTCTCCTACCAGTTTGTCTTTTCTCAGGAATCAGGGAATTGAGTCTTCGAGTACCGCTTTCAGTAGTTTGAAACGATTGAGTAAATTGGGTTATGTCATTTAAAGTTAACTTCTTGCGAACAAGGAACAGACTTTTTTCATCAAGCAATTGCATAAATGAAGTATATTATACGGGAATCCTGCATATACATGCCGCTGTATATGCAGGATTTTTCTATTTCCACTTTTAGAGATAAAGGCGTATGTTGCTGAAATGTTTTAAAGGCTTACTTTCCTAATTTGTTGTAGCAGCATCCGCTTTCGCATTCCACACCAGTAACGCAAGCAAAGTAGATAGCAGTGCAGCCCCAATCCAGAACCAATTGATATATGTGAAATCATACACATCCGTTCCGTTTACTACAGTCTTTTGCCCTTCTATCAATACACCGCTCATCACATCCTGTAACCCCGCACCGATGTAACTTGCAATTCCTACTACACCCAAAGCTGCACCCGAAGCATTGCGCGGAGCAATATCAACAGCCATCAGTCCACCCAGAAAGCAAATCAGTACTCCGATGCCAATACCGAAAAGTACCATTGCCAGAGCATCCAGCCAGAAGTGAACACCGGGAACCAACAAAAACAGGCAGAGAGCCAGTGTATTTGTTAATCCGAATATCAGTGCGGGAACATTCCGACGCCCTTTGAATAACCTGTCGGATACTACTCCGGAAAGCATGGTTCCTACAATGCCGCATACCGAACTGATAGAGATAATGAAACTGGCATCCAGCGTAGAGTAACCTTTCTGTGCCTCCAGATAAAAAATCCCCCAGCTATTTACCGCATAACGACTGATATACATAAATGCACTGCTCAATGCTAATATCCAGATGGCAGGACTTCTCAGTACAGCTTTTTGGGCACGGTTGAATTCCGTTGTTTCCAATGCACTCATCACTTTCTTTTCTTTCGGGGCATTGACCGGAGGAAGCCCTTTGCTCTGTGGTGTGTCGTGAAAGAAACGCCAGATTATCAATGTACCCAGCAACCCCACTAACCCTGCACCCAGAAATCCGTACCGCCAGCCCAATGCACTCACAACGGAAGCGATAATGATAAATGTCATCGCTTCTCCGATGTTATGACTGGCACTCCAGAAACCATAGAACGAGCCTCGGTCTTTATCCGTAAACCAACGCGATAGCCCTACTACACAGGATGCTGCTCCCATAGATTGAAACCAACCGCTGATACCCCATAAGATGGCAAACAATATGAATGAATTAGTAAAACCCAGGCAAAGATTTATCAATGCCGTCACCAACAAACCTGTTGACATAAACCGGTTGATGTTGCTCCTGTCCGCAAGGAAACCGTTGGAGAACTTGCCTATGGCATACGTGAAGAATAGTACAGAGCCTATAATACCTAATTCCGTTTCAGAGAAAATACCTTCGTCTACAATCGGCTTTTTGACGACGTTCAGGCTCAGCCGGCATACATAGTACATGCTGTATCCAAGGGTTGCTGCCAGAAAGGTAGACCATTGCAATCGTTTTAACCGTTGCTTCTGTTCGGGCAAAAAATCCCCGTTACAAGGTGCCGGAGCCGACACCTTGTAAAAATCAATGATATGTTTCAACATGCTTTTCTTCTTATTCGTGCAGTTTCTTTTCTTTCAGGTATTGAAGCAGTAGGGCGGGACGATCCGTCTGAATCAGCTTTGCTCCCTGGTCAATGATCCATCCCCAACTTTCATCCGGTTGATGCAGTTCTACGGCACGGTCATCATCGTGTCCGCCACAGAGTTCGGGCCAGAGGGAGTTGATGAAAATCTTTGCACCGCTGTCACGTACTTTTTTTATCAGTCGTTGTACCTCGGGACTGTCATTGTTGAATACCAGTTCAAAAGCCTGCGGTTTCATGTGTTCCAAGTATCCGTCGATGGTAGCTTCCGCACTTTCTTTATGCAGTTGGACCACGGGCATGAAGATCATTTTATCCAGCACTTCTCCGTTTTCGGCTTTCACTTGTTCATAAGGAAGGCCGGCTTTGATAACACACTGGTCAACCGTTCCCGTCTTTTCGAGTACAATATAAGCTTCCTGAAAATAATCATACCCCTTATCAATATTTACCATGATCTTACCTTTGCAGAGCAACATCACTTCTTCCAATGTAGGAATCTGATGTCTTGTCTTACAAGCTACTCCATTTTTAAGACGCATTGCTTTCAATTCGGCCAATGTATAATCTTCCACCAGTCCTTTTCCAGACATGGTACGATTGATCGTTTTATCATGCATCACTACTAAATGTCCGTCTTTGGTTCGTTTCAAATCGATCTCCACCATATCGACACCCATATCAATGCAATTCTGTATACCTTGCAATGAGTTTTCCGGGGCATTACGCCAGTCAGCCCGGTGGGATACAACCAATATTTTATCTGGATGATTTCCCAGCAGATTTTCTCTGATTTCAGCTATTCTATTTTGAGCAACAGCCAGTTGCACCAAACACAGAAGAAGTATGAAGTTACATATCCGTTTCATAAGTTCAAGCATTAAGAATTTTAATTCAGTTTATTGTTTTTCCAGACTAGTTTTTCTCCCCACATTGGTACATAAGTCTGTTCACAGTTAATCTTCGAAGCCCGTTCGAGTGCCATATCCAATGACCATCTTGATTCATCAACACCTGCATGAGCCAGTTCCAAGATATGTGATAACAAGACATAATCGGGCTCCACCTGTCCCGCACCTGAACCCAGAATATTATTTTCGGTCAGAGCATTGGGAGCATAACGCGGTATCAAAACATTCACATGAGAAGCCAGATTCGTATATTGTTCCGGTTTATAGTTAGAGTCTCCTACATGCATAAAAACGAAATTACCGGTATCTTCCCCACAATCGATTGAAAACACAGTCACAAAATTAGATAACCCGGCATTGTTATGGTCAGTGATACAGGTTTTAATCTTGAATTTTCCAATTTCATAATCTTTATCCCCCTTTGCAGTATAAGGATATGTCGTGTCTTTCAAATAGTTGGATAACACCGGTTTACCTAAATCAAACATAGCCTGGATAAGATCATTACTATAATGATCGGAGTGCTTGTGTGTAACACAGAGAAAATCAATATAAGGTGCCAGCTCTTTCGCCCAACGATGAGAAATGTCAATAGCAAAACATCCTGACGGAGTTTTTACCACATACCCCATATTATAGAGTAACCAGATCGCTGCCGTACCATTTTCTACTTTTGAGTTTTTAATTCCATCCATTACACGATCAAATGCACTCCGATAAAAATAGATAATCGGATCACACTTTTCCATACTCGTACTTGCCTGATCGAAGCCATTCAGATAACTGATGAAATAATCATCTTTACACTTATCCGCATATCCCTGGATCTTGGTCAAAGTAGTGGTACGTCCGGTATTGACAATCAAAGGAGAAGAACTCCACAACTGTTGTGCAGTGGCATCTACTTCCTCTGCCAATTGCGTAAGAATTCCTTCATGACCAGTTTCGGTACTGTTGTTGTCATCATCATCACAAGCAACAAAACCTATTGCCAAAAGACAAAACAGTAAATATTGTATTTTTCTTATTATATCCATCTTATTTCTGATTTTTATAGTCATTAATTATTTTATTGAAAGTCTCAACCACCCGTTCCGGTGTCGGACGCGTATTGTCGTTTTCATGGTCTTTGGTAGCTTCATACATGAAAACCCCTTCATAGCCGATTCCTTCGAGTGCATGCATTAACTTTCCCCATTGAATGTCACCTTGTGTAGGAAGCCAATGACACTCGTTGACAAAATCAAAGTCCGAAGCGTGTATAGTACCTATACGTTCACCAACAGTTTCTACAAAATGCCCTGTCGTCCCTTTAGTATAATGATTGGTATCAAAACAAACCTTCACACCCGGAATATCTTTGATCATCTCCAAAAGCTCTTCAGGAGTATTACCCAGGCAAGTTCTCGGCAGATTTTCGATGCACAACTGTGCTCCTATTTGATCCGCATATTTTTTCAGATAAGCGATAGACCTGGAAGCGTTAGTTATTCTTTGTGCCCGAATACTGTCAGTAATAGGCTCAGAACTAGGATGCAATACCAAACATTTCGGCTGAAATTGAGCACACTGTCCAATCATCTCCGCCATAAAATCTACATTTTCTTTCCTTTTCTTTTCATCCAGCACCGATATGTCCAACATGCGTGAGAAAGGAAGATGTATAGACCAGACCTTGATACCGGCACTATCAATTTTTGCTTTCATATCCCGGATACGAGGAACAACTTCATCTGCCGGAACTCCTCTATAACACTGGTTAAATGCTACTTCCACATACTCTACCCCCACAGACCGAGCTTGAGAAAAGTCTGTGGAAGCAGGTACTTTCCACAAAGCTGTAGTCGTACCTACTTTATATTTCTGTGCATATAAACCCATTGTCATCGCCATAAATAAGATAAAAACAGGAACTCTCATTATCGCTTACTTTTGACGGTTTGTACCTTGAATATCACCACCACGAATACTCCAGGAGTCTGTTGCTAATGTCTTATTGACAGCAAAAGCCTTTATCGAACCGATATTATTAGATCCGATCGTTCCGCAATAAAGCCGTCTGTCCGGACCAATGCTAACAGCTGCCATGACCTGTTGTCCCACAGTCTCTTCAAAAACAATGTTTCCATTAGTGATGTCAAGTCCCAGCACTTTGTTATTCGATTGGGTACCTATATAAAGAATACCATCCGTACTCAAAGCACCTCCACTGTAGTTCAAATTGTTACCCACATTTTTCTCCCAGATTTTAGATCCGCTGGCATTTACTGCATGAACAGTCTGCGATCCTTTTTCAGTAAAATAGACATTGCCATTTTTATCAGCAATCGGGAAATAAGCATCTCCTTTTGTAGTCGGATACGTCCATTTCTTTGTTCCGTTTGTCATATCAACAGCAACGAGTCCTCCGTTTTTCAAAGTCGCATAAAGTACCTGATCCTTCAAAGCAAACGTAGCCTGTTCTGTCACATTCACTTCTTCCAATTTCCAATTCTGCTCTTTATTCGGTTTAAAAGAATAAATGGCTGCACTTGTACCTGCATAAACATTTCCGGCTTTATCAATAGCCACAGCACTACCGGTTGCTCCGTCAAGCGATTGTTGCCATTTAATAGCACCACTGGATGCATCCAGCGCATACAACGTACTCTTATTGGTGAGACAGTAAAGAACACCATCGGCCGACAATGCAGGGAAAGCTCCTATCGCAGCATCCAATTTTACTGCCCACTTTTGAGTTCCGTTCGGATTAATAGCATATACATTATTAATAGTGGCATTTCTTACACACTGATAGATTGTACCATCAGGAGCCACCAACGCACCTCCGCCATAAGTTATCTGACTGATAGCAAACACCCACTTGAATTCACCGCTCACTACGTCAATAGCAAATAAATGACCCGCAGGAGTAGATGTCGGGATATACATTGTTTTTCCATCCGGAGAGAACACCGGATTGGAGGTCTTTACATATCCGGTAAGTCCACCGAAGTTCAAATCGACAGAATTCCATTTATAATTGCCGACCGTGACAGTCAGACTGCCCGACTCGGTGGTATTATTAACATAAGTCACCGTTACAGCCACTGTATAAGTACCGGTAGTAGTAAAAGCATGCACCGGATTGTTTTCTCCCGATGTCGTACCATCACCAAAATCCCAACTTACCGATTTCACTTCACCAGCCATGAAATACATATCGTTATAAGCAAAGGTAGAAGGCTCCCACACAACCTGTTCCGTACTAGCGAGAATAGGATAGATCAATCCGGGAGTAGCAGAAGTTTCCACCGCAATAGAATTGCCTGTAGGATAAACACAGACTACATTGAATGTATATTCCTGATCGTTAGTCAAACCATCAACGATGTATTCTTCCAATGAAGTATCATCCAGATTGATAATCTGATTACCGGGATTCACGGTAACCTGATAGCGAGTGAAACGTTCACTTGCAGGTTTCGTCCATCTCAAACGCACTCTTTCATTGCCGGCTGCTGCCGTCAGATCAGAAATCGGATATCTTGCATTCTTCGGTGTACAGGCAGCAGTAGTTTTACTGGCCAATCCTCCCGCATAACGAGGTTGCACAGAAAAAGTGTAAGCAACATCGTTCACCAGATTATTGATAGTGGCAGTCATTGTTTTTGCATCCACAGTCATCTCGCCTCCTTCCGCTTCTGATGATCCGGAAGTCCAAAGAATCAAATATTCATTCGGACGGGCATTCTCGTATGCTTCCCAGGAAAGAGTCACATTCATATCTCCGGCTGTTGCCGTTAGTGACTTCAGTTCATATAAATCGAAACTTGCCTTTGGCAGATCTTCTTCACAAGCAGTAAAGACTACCGTGAAAATAAACAACAAGCTATATAGTATTTTTTTCATCGTTTGATTTCTTTTAGTTTAATCCTATTAATATCCCGTATTCTGCCACAACAGTTCTGTGTTGTTTATTCTTTCCAACTCTGTTTTTGGAGTAGGATACAGG
>OODU01003545.1_pt1 | contig 11716 bp, 10 predicted proteins | sample 1671171 | NCBI WGS metagenome assembly OODU01 (sample SAMN06348129, study PRJEB24527) | human gut metagenome | biome: human gut; feature: ankylosing spondylitis patient; material: feces | host: Homo sapiens | place: China | collected 2015-10
TTTTTTTTTTTTTTAATGATACGGCGACCACCGAGATCTACACTCTTTCCCTACACGACGCTCTTCCGATCTGATTGAGGAAGCTTCGGATACTCCCGTTATGAGTTAAGGGCTTGTACATTAGTGCAGGAAATAAGGTGGTACCGCGATTTTATAGTCGTCCTTGTATATTCAAGGACGGTTTTTTTTTATTAGAAGGGAATGGTAGATATGAAAAAAGGATTTAAATTAATTTCGGCATTTTTAGTAAGTTTTATGATCATGATGTCTAGTGTTATGCCTGCATTTGCCGATGAAACAGACACATCAACAACAGGCGATTTATTAGACAAGATTCAAGAAAGAGGAGAATTGATTGTAGGTACATCTCCTGATTTTCCACCTAATGAATTTATTGACTCAACAAAAACAGGACAAGCGCAATATGTAGGTTCTGATATTGAATTAGCAAAATATATTGCGAAAAAGATGGGTGTTAAATTAACAATCAAAGCCGCAAGTTTTGATACAGTTTTGGCAAATCTTCAAACTGAAGAAATTGATTTAGCAATTACTGGATTGGCTTATACACCAGCACGTGCGCAACAGATGGAAATGTCTATTGGATACAATATGACAGAGGATACTGGCGGGCAGGCTGTTATTATCGCAAAAAAAGATGCAGATAAATATAAGAAGTTAACTGATCTAACTGGCTTAAAGGTGGCTGCTCAACAAGGATCAATCCAGCAGCAATATACAGAAGATCAAATTCCGGACGCAAAACTACAATCCATTTCAAGTATTGATGATGGTGTTGCCCTATTAAAGAATGGTACGGTACAAGCCGTTGCATGCTCTGAAGGTACAGCTGATGAATATATTGAAAAGAACTCTGAACTTGCGAAGTTAGATGAATTATTCAATATTGATCAAGATTATGCAGGTAATCGTGTAGGTGCTCCTTTAGGTGAAAAGAGATTGATGAAAGAAGTCAATAAAATTTTAAAGGAAGTCAATAAAAAAGGTTTATATGAAGAGTGGTATAAAGCGGCTAAGAAACAGAGTAGTGAACAATTTACTTTAACAGCGACTGGATTCTTTGGAACATGTGTTCAAATTGTTCAATATTGCTGGCCACAATTATTAAAAGGTTTAGGAATCACTTTAGGACTTGCTGCTATTACTGTTATTTTTGGTACAATTATTGGTGGATTATTTGCCCTAGTAAAACTATCAAAGAATAAAATCGTACAAGCGATTGCGGGTGTATATGTAGAATTGATTCGTGGAACACCACTATTACTACAATTATGGTTGTTCATCAATATTTTCTCTTATTTGACAAATGGAAATATGCCAATGATCGTTAGTGTGATTATTGCCCTTGTCATTAATTCAAGTGCATATGTGGCTGAAATTATTCGTTCAGGTATTCAATCTGTGGATAAAGGGCAAAGAGAAGCGGCTAAATCACTTGGTATGTCAAATGTACATATGATGACTAAAATCATTATTCCTCAAGCTATCAAGAATATCTTGCCTGCCTTAGGTAATGAATTCGTTATGATGATCAAGGAAACATCTTTGGCAAGTACATTCTATATTGGAGAATTAATGACTGTTAACAGTGTTATTAAATCGGCTACTTATAAATCCATTGAACCATTAGTAATTGTTGGTTTGATCTACTTTATTGTTACATATTCATTATCAAAATTAATTAAATACATGGAAGGGAAGTTGAGTGTCAGTGACTAAGGAACTAATTGTTGTAAAAGACTTACATAAAAATTTTGGAGATCTTGAAGTATTAAAAGGAATTGATCAAACAATCCATCAAGGAGAAGTTGTTAGTATTATTGGACCTAGTGGTTCAGGAAAATCTACTTTCTTACGTTGTCTTAACTTATTAGAAAAACCATCTAGTGGACAAATTATTTTCGAAGGTATAGATATTGCAGCTGAAAATGTTGATATTGATACACATCGTAAAAAGATTGGAATGATCTTCCAACACTTTAATGTATTTCCACATTTAACAGTTTTAGAAAATATTACCATCACACCAATTCTAGAACTTAAAACACCAAAGGCCCAAGCTGAAAAAGAAGCAATTGAATTGCTTAAAAAAGTAGGCTTGGAAGATAAGAAGGATGAATATCCAAGAAAATTATCTGGTGGACAAAAACAGCGTCTAGCTATTGTTCGTGCTCTAGCTATGCATCCAGATGTAATTTTATGTGACGAACCAACAAGTGCATTAGATCCAGAAATGGTAAAAGGTGTACTAGAAGTCATTAAAGAATTGGCGGATCAAGGAATGACAATTGTGATCGTAACACACGAAATGGGATTTGCTCGTGAAACAAGTGATCGCGTATTATTTATGGATGAAGGTATTATTCAAGAACAAGGAACTCCAGAAGATATCTTTGAACATCCACAAAATCCAAGAACCATCAAATTTTTATCGCAAGTACTATAAGCTTGGGCACATGCTCAAACTTTTCTTATGGTATAATTTAATAAATTGGAGGAAATTGATATGAATTCAGAATGGTCATTAGACATATTGTACAAGGGATTTGATGATCCTAAATTTAGTGAAGATCTAACATCTTTTGAAAAGAAGGCAAAAGAATTGGATGAACTTTCAAAGACTTTAAGTCATGAAAATGAAAAGAAAGATCTTCTTCAAATTGTTAAAGTATTAGAAGAGTTTGAATTATTAGAAAAACATTTGAGTTGCTTTGGATCTTTGAGTCAATCCACAAATACGGCAAATGCGAAAGCAGCAGCAGCCATTGATAAAGTAGCTACTATCGCAAGTACAGCCAGTAAGGCTATGGCAGTATTCTCTCGCTATATTGCGGATATGAAGGATTTAAACAGCTATTTAGATTGTCCAGAACTTTGTGAATACAAATATTTTTTAAATGATGTTCACGAAAGCGGAAAATATTTGTTAAGTGAAGACGTAGAAGAGGCACTTGCCAAAATGAATATTTCTGCAGGTTCTGCTTGGGAGAAGCAACAAAGTCTACTCACAAGTTCATTGGAAGTAGAATATGATGGTAAAAAGTTACCTTTGGCATCGGTTCGTAATCTAGCGTATGATGCAGATAAAGAAGTTCGTAAAGCTGCCTATGAAGCTGAACTTAAAAGTTATGCACCTATTGCGGATGCAGTAAGTTTTTCTTTAAACAACATTAAACTACAAGTGATTACCGAAGCTAAAATGCGTGGCTATACAAGTCCAATGGATATGACGCTACACCAGTCTCATGTATCCCAAAAAACATTAGATGCACTTCTTAGTGCAATGCAGAAATACTTGCCAGTATTCCATAAGTATTTGAAAAGAAAAGCTGAAATGTTAGGGTATGAAAATGGCCTTCCATGGTATGAATTATTTGCGCCAATTGGAAAATCAGCTACGACAAGTTTTACTCCAGAAACTACAAAAGAATATTTGGTTAATCATTTTAGACCATTTTCTGATGACTTGGCCGATATGATGGAAGAAGCTTTTGACAATAACTGGATTGATTTTTATCCACATAAAGGAAAAGTTGGTGGAGCTTTCTGCTGCAATATGCCGTTTGTGAAACAATCACGCGTATTAACTAATTTTGATGGAGGACTTGGTGACGTAGTTACTTTGGCTCATGAACTTGGACATGCATATCATGGATTAAACATTGAAAGTCATAGACCATTAAATTGGGAGTATTCTATGCCAGTTGCAGAAACGGCAAGCACATTCAATGAAAATATCATTATGAATGCAGTGATTGATGAAACAGAGGATAAAGAAGTTAAACTAGGTTTGATTGAAAATCAGCTTCAAGACTTATGTCAGATCATCTGTGATATTTATTCTCGTTACTTATTTGAAAAAGCCGTATTTGACAGAAGAAGTGATGAGTTCTTATTCAAGGATCAGTTGAATGAAATTATGTTGGACGCACAAAAACAAGCTTATGGCGATGGACTTGATCCAAATTGTTTACATCCATATATGTGGGTTTGTAAATCACACTACTATTCTTCAGATCTAAGTTATTATAACTGGCCATATGCTTTTGGTGGATTGTTTGCGCGAGGCTTAGTTGTGAAATATCAAGAGATGGGTAAAGAAAAATTCGTTCCTAAATACAAAGAGATGTTACACACAACAACGGTTGCATCGGTAGAAGATACAGCTAAAGTATTGGGTGTTGATTTAACGGATGAAGCTTTCTGGATTTCTGCATTAGAAACCGCAAAATCAAGAATTGAAGAATTTATCGAATTGTCGAAATAATTACTTGGAAACAAGCAATTATTTCTGCAAAAGTTTACAAATGATGATATAATCTATTGCGTTCGAATTTTTTCAAGGAGAGATTTAATGAGTACAGAAATGTTGATGAAAAATAGAGAACGTTTTATTAAAAACGTAAACAGTAATGAGAATGGTGCAGCCGCCCTTTCTTTAAGATTATTTTGTTACGCTAGATTTATGGCAGTAAAAAACCCGTATGCAGAAACGCATGACTGGGTATATGAAAACGAATTGACAAGTGTCCAAGCCAATCAATATGTATTCCGCTTACTGGATGGAAGTACAGAAAGACCATCTATGGATATGTTGATTCGTAAATTAAAAAGTGTTCGTTTGGTTCGTGATAGTGAAATGAATGGTAGAAAAATTTATGTTATCAAGTTCACGGATATCGAAATGGAAGAATTGATGAACAAGAGCATTATTGATAAGCCAAGCGAAAAGTTATTAAAAGAAAAGAAGTCTTCTGTAAAGAAAGAAAGAGAAGAAGTAGTAAATTCATCTTGGAAGGACATCTTTTTGAAAAATAGTAAAGGTGAGAACTTACAGATGTTACGTTTCTGGTTCTATATTCAATATAATGCTGAAAAGAATGGCAAGAAATATGTTTCTAGAAGCCTAGCGTTAAGTGAAAGTGCAATTGAATATGTGTATAGGGGTATCCCTAAAAGAATGGAAGTTTTGCAGGATTTATTTGCACAAATGAAACAGATGAAGCTGGTTAAAGAAGATGTAGTTAAAAACGAAATAGTAGTTCGTCCAGCTAAACTAGAAGGCTTAGAAATCAAAAATTATATTAAGGATAAGCCAGTTGATTTAATGAGCTTTAATTACACGAATGTATAAGAAAACGACGAGATTTAGTTCTCGTCATTTTTATATATTTTATAATTGTTTTTGCCTGTTCGTTTTGTTTGATACAAGGCTTGATCGGCATGGCGATACAGTTCCATAAAGGTTGTTCCATTAGGGACAAAGGCAATTCCAATGCTGATGGATAATTTGAAATCTTTTAATTCTTCAATCTTTAATTCATTGACTTTTTGAAGTAGAGACTGAATTCTAGATTCAGCAATATTTTCATCTTGAATTAGAATAATAAATTCATCTCCTCCAATTCTTCCAACAATATCACTCTGTCTAAAATGATTTTTAAAGAGTAAGTCCAAGTTTTCTAAGACTTTATCACCTATCGCATGACCATAATTATCATTAACGGATTTAAGGGCATCTACATCAAGAATCAAGAAACAACAATGTTCTTTATTATTTAGTTTTTGATCAATGAGTTTTTGCGTTGTTTCCTTATTGAAAATGGAAGTTAATGGATCAATTTCAGATAAATGAATCAAATACTTATTTTCTCTTGAACTTGAATGAGCCAAATACACTATAAGACTCAATACGATCAATCCTAAAAATGTTGCCAATAAAGTTTCATAGTGAATAATAAATGTATATGATTCTTGAGCTGCATGAACCGGTACGATATAGCCGACCATCTAATCATTGATTTTTAGCGGGGAATAAGCTAAATATAAAGATTCTTTCTTTTTTGTTTGAGTTAAGATAAGATCTGATTTTTGTTTCTTAAAGTCGGTTTTGATTTTCTTTTGATTACAGACATTAAATAAAGTATCGACTATATTTAGCTTATGCTTTTTTTCATACTGTTTATTTTTAGTGATTAGATTTCCATTTTGATCGACAATAAAACTTTTTCCTTGTTCCTCAAACAGATCATCAAACAACATATTGCTAGTTTTATGATATTGTAAGAACCGCCTACTACACCAATGACTTGTCTAACTCTAAAGATGGGCACGCATAAAATAACACGTGTTTTTTGATCAACACTACTTTCTAATGGATCTGAAAGAGATTGATTGCCTTGCATAGATTCTTTAAAATATCGACGATGAGCTACATTTTTTATGACTTCATTATCATACAGAGCATTTCCATTTGGATCGATGATTGCTGTTCGATTTAAATCTGTATTATTCATAAAGGCTTGAATTAAAGAAATATTATCCTCTGAGAATAAATCTTGAGATTTAGGTAGTTCTTGTGTAAGTACATTTAAATAGGAATAGTTGATATTTAATATTGTATTTAAATGCTCACTTCGCCTTACAACATTGATAATCGGAGTTTTTCTAGAATTATTTTCAACCGTAATTGAAATGCCGTTAAAGAAGATCACGATTCCCATAATCAAAGTCAAAATGAAAGTGATAATTGCGACAATATAGTTCGTAATGAATTTTTTTCTTGGAAAATAAGGATCTTTCATATGGGAACTTCTTTTTCTAATTATATCAAGAATTATGTTAAAAGAGTATTAAATTATATACAACTAACTATTCTTTGTGAAATCTATCACATTTTCGTGTATTATATAAGGTATAAAGAAAATTGCTCCCAACATTAAGAGAATTCTGCGTGAAAGGTGCTTATAAGAGATTTGTAAGTAGAACTATTGCTATGCTCTTTTTGTGTGTGGAGTATGGCTTTTTTCTTTAAGAAGGAGATGAATATGGAAACACGTGTTGCCGTGATGGGAATTATTGTAGAAGATACAAATGCAGTGAATCTATTGAATGAAATTCTTCATGAATATAGTGAATATATTATTGGAAGAATGGGAATACCTTACAAACAAAAACATATAAGTGTAATTTCAATTGCGTTAGATGCCCCACAAAATACAATTGCTGCTTTGGCAGGTAAATTAGGAAATATACAGGGAATTAGTGTGAAAACAGCCTATTCCAATGTGATTAGCCATGATTGAAGCATATCGATTGATTGATAAACTTGAAAGAGAACACTCTTTAAGTTTATTAGAATATAAAACTTTAATTGAAGCTGAAAATGATGCTTTACGCCTATATGCTGCTAATAAAGCGAAAGAACAAGCTACGTTAATATATGGGAATTCAGTTTATGTACGTGGACTTATTGAAGTGGGAAATTATTGTCGCAACGATTGCTTCTATTGTGGGATTCGCAAGTCCAATTTAAATTGTGATCGCTATATATTAGCCGAAGAAGATATTCTGCATTGCTGCAAAGAAGGTTATGAACTTGGTTTTCGCACTTTTGTTTTGCAAGGTGGCGAAGGAATTTATAAAAAGGATTTTGTCACAAATGTAGTTCAAAAGATTCGTAGTGAATATCCAGATTGTGCGATTACCCTTTCTTTAGGTGAAGAAGATAGAGATACATTTAAGGCTTGGTTTGATGCGGGAGCCAATCGTTATTTATTAAGACATGAAACGGCAAGTAAAAATCATTATGCAAAGCTGCATCCAAAAAATATGTCTTTTGATCATCGTATGCAGTGTTTAAAAGACTTAAAGGAAATTGGATATCAAGTAGGATGTGGCTTCATGATAGGTTCACCTTATCAGACCAGTGAAACTTTGGCGATGGATTTGAAGTTTATTGAAACATTTAAACCTGACATGTGTGGTATTGGTCCTTTTATTTCGCAAAAGGATACACCGTTTAAAGATATGACGTGTGGAACTTTGAATCAAACTTTATTCTTATTGTCTTTGATTCGTTTGATTCAACCAAACATTTTACTTCCTGCTACAACAGCTTTAGGAACGATTGATCCTCAAGGAAGAGAAAAGGGAATTCTTGCGGGAGCCAATGTAGTTATGCCTAATTTATCGCCGGTGAGTGTCAGAAAAAAATATGCATTGTATGATAATAAAATTTGTACAGGCGAAGAGAGTGCAGAATGTAAAGATTGTTTATCAAGGCGTATGGATTCAATAGGATACAAGATCGTAACTGATCGTGGAGATATTAAAAAATAAAAGAGGAGATATAAAAAATGAGTAATTATAACCCAAAATCATTAAAGGCAGAAGAATTTATTAGTCATGAAGAAATTCTTGAAACAATTGAATATGCCGAAAAGAACAAACATAATGTTGAATTGATTGATCAAATTTTAAATAAGGCTCGTCCACAAAAGACAGAGCATGGTGTTCATTGTGAGGGTTTAACACACCGTGAAGCAAGTGTACTTTTAGCTTGTGACATTCCTGAAAAAGTAGAAGAAATGTATAAGCTTGCCAATGAAATTAAACAAGCATTCTATGGTAATCGTATTGTGATGTTTGCCCCATTATATTTATCAAATTATTGTGTAAATGGATGTGTATATTGTCCTTATCACATGAAGAATAAACATATTAAACGTATTAAATTAACACAAGATCAGATTCGTGATGAAGTTATAGCGCTACAAGATATGGGACATAAACGTTTAGCTATTGAAGCAGGCGAAGATCCAGTACACAATTCAATCGAATATATCTTGGATTCTATTAAAACTATTTATTCGATTCAACACAAGAATGGTGCAATTCGCCGTGTCAATGTAAATATTGCGGCTACAACGGTAGAAAACTATCGTAAATTAAAGGAAGCTGGAATAGGAACTTATATCTTATTCCAGGAAACATACAATAAAAAGAGTTATTTAGAGTTGCATCCAACAGGACCTAAACACGATTATGACTATCATACAGAAGCTATGGATAGAGCCATGGAAGGTGGAATTGATGATGTTGGATTGGGTGTATTATTTGGTTTGGAAGGCTACCAATATGAATTTGCCGGCTTAATGATGCATGCAGAACACTTAGAAGCTGTTCACGGTGTAGGTCCACACACAATTAGTGTGCCTCGTGTAAAACATGCAGATGATATTGATCCAGAAGCGTTCGATAATAGTTTGGATGATGAAATCTTTGAAAAGATTGCAGCATGTATCCGTATTGCCGTTCCATATACTGGAATGATTATTTCTACACGTGAATCTCAAGAAGTTCGTGAAAAAATGCTTCACTTAGGTGTATCTCAAATTAGTGGGGCAAGTCGTACATCTGTTGGTGGATATACAGAAGAAGAACGTCCTCATGATTCAGAACAATTTGATGTATCTGACCAAAGAACATTAGATGAAGTTGTGAACTGGCTGATGGAGTTAGGTTACATTCCATCTTTCTGTACGGCATGTTATAGAGAAGGAAGAACAGGAGATCGTTTCATGTCTTTGTGTAAGACAGGGCAAATTCAAAATTGTTGTCATCCTAACGCATTGATGACTTTATGTGAATTTTTAGTGGATTATGCGAGTGAAGATACAAAGAGAATTGGTTTTGAGTTGATTGAAAAAGAATTTAACAAGATTCCAAATGCGAAAGCTCAACAAATTGCTCGTGACAATGTGGATGCGATCAAGTCAAGCAATCGTAGAGATTTCAGGTTCTAATTATGTCTAATTTAAATAGTACGATAAGCGCAAATCGTACACACATTGGATTTTTCGGTTTAAGAAATGCTGGAAAATCCAGTGTAGTCAATGCGATTACCAACCAGAGTATGTCTTTAGTTTCTAATATAAAGGGAACTACGACAGATCCAGTAAAGAAATCAATGGAAATCTTGCCGATTGGACCTGTTGTGATTGTGGATACGCCGGGTATGGATGATGAAGGTGCTTTGGGTGAATTGAGAATCAAAAGAACGTTAGAAGTTTTAAAAACAATGGATATGGCCGTATTGGTCGTTGATGCGAATGTAGGTCTACAAAAAATAGATTTGGATTTGATTGACATGTTTAAAGAAAATAAATTACCTTATTTTATAGTTTTTAATAAGTGTGATTTGATTGAAGAAAAGAAAGAACTGGCTTCTAATGAAATCTATGTGAGTGCTCTAAACAATGACAATATAGATGGATTAAAGCAATTGTTGGCTAGTGTCGTAAAGAAACAGAAAGAAAAGACAATTATTGGTGATTTAATTGATTCTGGCGATGTTATTGTGCTTGTTATTCCAATTGATCAATCGGCTCCTAAAGGAAGATTAATTTTGCCTCAACAACTTGTATTAAGAGATATTTTAGATCATCATGCGATTGGTATGACTTGTCAGGTAGAAGAATTGGATGCAACCTTAAAGAAGGTTACTCCAAAACTGGTTATTACAGATTCCCAGGCTTTTAACAAGGTAAGTCAAATCGTAGATAAATCTATTCATTTAACTTCTTTCTCTATTCTTATGGCACGCTTAAAAGGAAGCTTATCTACAGTGCTTGAAGGGGCCAATCAATTGGATCATCTTCAAGATGGGGATTGTGTATTGATTAGTGAAGGGTGTACCCACCATAGACAGTGTGGTGATATTGGTACGGACAAGCTTCCAAAATGGATTTTGAATTATACAAAGAAGAATATTACGTTTGAATTTACTTCTGGACAAGGATTTAAAGAAGATCTTTCGAAATATAGTGTTGTGATTCATTGTGGTGCATGTATGTTGAATGAAAAAGAAGTGCAGTCACGCGTAAAAGAATGTAAGAAACAGCATGTGCCATTCACAAATTATGGTATTGCGATTGCGAAAATGAACGGAATATTAGATCGTTCCGTAGAGGTGTTTTAGATGAAGAAAATATATATATCAGCCGATATTGAAGGTATTTGGGGAAACAGCAATCCGGCAAATACATCTAAGAATGGATACTTATATTCTGAATATTGTACAAATATGATGAATGAAGTCAATCTTGTGATTGATTTATTGTTTCAAAATGGCGTGGAAGAAGTTGTGGTCAATGACAGTCATGGAAATATGGATAATCTTCTTCCTTCAAAATTAGATCCTAGAGCTGCTTTTGTGTCCGCAAATGGAGCTTATAAGGAATTTGGGATGATGGAAGGTTTAGATGATTCTTTTGATGGAGCATTATTTATTGGATATCATTCTCGCTGTAACTCATCAGGCGTTATGGCTCATACGATTTGGGGTACTATGGTACGAAAAATTGTAGTAGATGGGAAAGAACTCGGGGAAAGTGGCATAAATCGATTGTTGGCAAACGAATTTGGAGTGCCAGTTATCTTAGCAAGTGGTGATAGTGAATATGGTAAGCAGGTAGAAGAAGAACTTGGTTGTGTATTTGTGGAAACAAAGAAAACATTAAACGATCAGTGTGCTTTGTGTTGTAGCTTTAATGAGTTGAAGAATAGATATACATATGGCATTCAAGAAGCTTTAAAAGCAGATGAAAAACCAGCTATATCTTCATCTCACACAATGGAAATAACATTCCATCATAGTCGAAATGCGGATTTTGTATCTCGTATGGACAATGTAGAAAAGATGGATGATTGTACGGTTCGTATCAAAAAAGAAGCATATAAAGATTTATATGCCTTGATGCGTTTTGTGATTAAAGTATGTAATGCGTATGCCTAAAATAAGAAAACCATTCTAGTGTTGGCGTCTAGAATGGTTTCTTTTTGTTTATTATTATTTTTTTAGGAGAGAGATATGAATATTGGTTTATTTCTATATTCATTGCCTTATCTTTAA
>OODU01003546.1_pt1 | contig 11712 bp, 6 predicted proteins | sample 1671171 | NCBI WGS metagenome assembly OODU01 (sample SAMN06348129, study PRJEB24527) | human gut metagenome | biome: human gut; feature: ankylosing spondylitis patient; material: feces | host: Homo sapiens | place: China | collected 2015-10
AATAAGTATCGAGTAGGCTCTTTGCGGCTATAAATGATGTCAGATTTCCTTGCAACACTTGCTGTTCCTTTTCCAGAAGCATGGCTTCAATCTTCGGATTATGATAGAAACTGTCACGAAGTTGTTCGTTGATCGTTTCATACATCCAGTATTTACTTTGCTCGTTACGACGATATTCAAAATAACCGTTGGTCTTCACAAAGTCAATATATTCATAAATCATATCCCATATCTCCTTAACTCCGATATTATAAAAACCGGAATAGGTCAACACTTGGGGAGTCCATCCCGATTCGGGAGCAGGGAAAAGATGCAAAGCGTTACGAAATTGAGTAGCAGCCAGTTTTGCACGTTCCAGATTATCCCCGTCGGCCTTGTTGATCACAATGCCGTCGGCCATTTCCATAATACCGCGCTTAATGCCTTGCAACTCGTCTCCTGTACCTGCCAACTGAATCAGCAGGAAGAAATCTACCATAGAATGAACAGCCGTTTCACTCTGTCCCACCCCGACGGTTTCCACAAAAATCTTATCGAATCCGGCAGCCTCGCAGAGTACAATCGTCTCACGCGTTTTGCGTGCCACTCCTCCCAACGAACCTGCCGAGGGGCTAGGGCGGATAAATGACTTCGGATGTACGGAAAGCTGTTCCATACGCGTCTTATCTCCTAAGATACTGCCTTTACTACGTTCGCTACTGGGGTCGATAGCCAACACAGCCAGCTTTCCTCCTTTTTCAAGCACGTGCAAACCGAATACATCTATCGAAGTACTCTTTCCCGCGCCGGGAACTCCGCTGATACCTATACGGACAGAATTTCCGGAATGAGGCAGGCATTTCTCTATCACCTCTTGTGCTACGGCCTGATGTTCCGGTTTCACACTTTCCACTAATGTCACAGCCTGGCTCAAAATAGTAATGTCACCTTTCACAATCCCCTCAACAAACTCCGCCACCGAAAGCTGACGCTTTTTCGGCTTACGTTTCAGGTAAGGATTTACAGACGAAGGCTGCTCGATGCCTTTGTTGACAGCAAGCCCTTTGTATTCTCCACTATTTTCAGGATGTTCCATAGCCATAGAATTTAGCGTTTGATATTGATTTCAACTTTGGGATTCAACGGGTCGTTTGTAATCATAAGAATGCGTAAATGATGCTTCTTATTACCGACGTCACGTTTACGAATCGTCACTTTCAGTTTCGTCATTCCGTCCGGCGGCAGCACGGTCTTTTTCAGACTAACGCCCACAGAAGAATTAAACACCTGCAACTTACTGATTACTAACGGAGTCTTTCCGGCATTAGCAATCAAGATATTGTAGCTGGCTTTCTTTTTCTTTATCAATGGTACACTGAGGTCTATATTTGTTTCCGAGATACGGATAGCCGGTGCGTCCAACGAATCTTTCGCCGTCATCCGCGAGAAATCGGGAAGTAGAATAGCCGAAACAGGAATTTCATTATCCTCACTGACCTTATCACCGGCAAAACGGGAGAGATAGACGGAAGTCTGTGTCAATCCGTAATCATTCAGTTGGCTAGCGTCCAGCGTCAGTTTGACAGTTCCTTTCTTTCCTTTGAGCAGCACTTTAGGTTCCGCCTCCATTTTCAGGTAAGGAGGAAGATGCATCAGTACCGGTTCATAAGGACGGTCGGAAAGGTTGGCAATGCTGAACGTCATAGTTGGTTGCTGTCCGCGATATACATCGGGGAAGGCAAATTCATCCCGGTCGATACGGATATTACCGATAGCGAAAGGATGAGTCTTCGTATAATCCTTTATTTCCTGCACCACTTCACCCGTAAACTTCAGATAAACCAGACTCGGAGTAGCATTGCTATAAATACCGACCGACTTCTCGAAACGTCCCAATGCTTTGGCATCAAATGAAGCCTTTACAATACCTTTCGCTCCGGGAGCAATCGGTTCTTTTGTCCAGTCGGCCACGGCACAGGCACAAGAAGTGGTGACGTTGGTCAGCACCAAAGGCTGATTTCCGGTATTGGTAATGGTATACTCCACTGTCACCGGACGTTTCCATTCTATTTGTCCGAAGTTGTGCGTCTCCTTATTAGAAGAAATACGAGGTTGGGCGACAGCTGCCAAAGTGACAATAAGCAGAAAAAATATAGATAGTAAATTACGTTTCATGTGATATATTTTATTTTGGTGTACAAATGTAGGAGTTTTAGATGAGATATGAAACGTATTGAAAGGATTATTAACGGTGAACGTTTACCGTTCACCGTTAATAAGTTAATTATTTCACTTCTACCGTCATTGAAGCCGAATGAGAAGCATATTCCGGCGCATAGGCACATTGCATGGTTGCCAGCCCCGTTTCGTAAGTTCCCGCACGACTGACACGGTAACTATATTCCAGTACATAAACTCCCTTCCCCAAGTGATCGAAGAAGAAATTGGTAGAAGCATCTTTAGTGTCCACATAATAGCCGATTCCGTTATTCCAGCGATAACCGGAGACACTGCCGATCGGCTCGAAACAAGCGCCACGCTGATCTTTCAACTGTACAAAGTCCATTGCACGGTCTACACGGATACTCAAACGGGAAACAACCTTATCACCTACCTGAAGCACCGTCTTTGCCGTGACCGGTTGCAGCTGAGGGGTATCATTCACCGTACGTTCCACATATAATTGTTTCTGTACATTTAACTCACCTCCCTGTTGCTTCACATCCTTGATCAGCGATTCATATTCTGCATAAACAGCTCCCCAGGCAATCCCCGGATTTCTCTTTTCCACTTCAATCTTGCGGGCATCCATGACATTCTTCTGTGTAAACGAACGTTTGATATATCCCAGTCCCGGCACCGTAGTCTTGCTCGGACTCACCGTTTCCAGTACTTCATTGGCAATCACAATCCGTACATCGCCCTGATTGTCAAGCAAATTAGTACCTTTCATCAACAGTGCATACACCGCATCTGCCGTAGTTACAGGGGAATCCCATTGTTGCGTCTGCTTCTGTTTCAACAGCCAGAGTTTCATTTCTTCCACCGTTTCGCTGTTTCCGCCGATCAATTCCAAAGCTTCCATAACGTCTACATGAGCCTGCATCCTCATTCCTCCCCACGCATAAGGATTCTCGTTGAAAGCGAAGAACATCCCCTGTTCGTCCGTCTTTGTCAGATGTTCTTTCAGAGAAGCAACAAATTCCTGCGCTTCTTTCTTTTGTCCGGCTTTATCGAGCACGATAGCAGCAATCGCCTTCGTATTCATTGAAGCTGCCGGAAGCAACTCTTTCACTTTAGAAAGATAATAAGCATACGCAGCTTTATTGGCAGCAGGAACCTGTCCGCCGGAAATAGCGACAATATACAGATATTGCAGGATAGAGCCCGACACTCCTGTGAACTTCACTCCTTCTTTCTGTGCTTTAAGAATATTTTTGTATTCTTCCAAAGCTGATTGGTGAAGATAAGTCAACGCCTTTTCCTGTAAAGCAAGTGCTGGTCCGTCCAACTTCTCACCGGTCAGCAGAGCAAGGCGGGCATTCAATTCGGCAATATAGGCCGTGACATAACCGCTGCCGTTCATTCCTTTATACCATGACCAGGCACCGTTGGAATTTTGCAATTCCTGCAATCTGGTCAGTGCAGCGATATTATTGTTACGGATATTATTCAAGTCGAACAGTGTAGCGATACGCTCTTTCTGCTGTTCTTCAGTCTGTGCTTCGAGTACCCACGGAGATTCGGACAACAGAATATTCTTCACTTCCTGATTCTTTTGCAAGTTGCTTAAGAAGGTTTCCTTCGTACCGCCCTGAAGTCTCCAGCTATCAAACACAGCCTTGATGCGTGGCTGACTGTTCATTATATACGAAGCCAATGTATTCGCATAGTAGGCGGTAGCCCATGAAATAGCGTTATTATTGACCGGAAGGCTCAAAGAAGGCAATGCCTGAATAACATACCAAGCAGGATTTCCGGTAAATTCAATCGTCAGTTTACGGTCTGTTGCCGTTTTACTATGCCGGTTGAACAAACTGTCGAGCGAGAAGGTGCGAGTTTCTTCTCCACGTATAGGCATGGGCAGTGTCTCTACCAAATGTTCCTTGTTGCTGAGTACCGGAACCAATTGTTGCTCTCCGTCGCTAAATGTGCCGCTATCGGCTATCATCCGACAACCCAGTACCTCGTATTTATCACTGACGGTAAACATGAAGTTCACGCCAATTGTCTTGCCTGCCTCAACGGAGAACTTCTGTTTCTGTGTGTCGACAACCTTCTCCGTCACCGGATCGAAAAGAATCATACTTACTGTTCCTGCTTGCGGCTTGCCAGTCATGTTAGAGACAGAGGCAGCAATAGAGGTCTTATCGCCCACACGCACGAAACGTGGCAGATTCGGGGTCAGCATAAATTCTTTACTGGTAGTAGCTTCTCCGTCCAGCGTTCCCATTAACATTCCCTTGGTGTGAGCATATCCACGGAAATTCCAACGTGTCAGACTTTCGGGCATAGTGAAAGAGAAAGAAACCTCTCCCTGCTCATTGGTACGGAGTTGGGGATAGAAGAAAGCAGTCTCGGCAAGATTTGTACGCAAGCCGGCAGGAGCTTCAGGAAGCGCTTCTTCTCCGGAAGCGGCATCGGCCTTTCCTGCTGCCATTGGCACTAACTCCGATTCAAACATTGTATCCGCAGCATCTTCGGAAACTAGCGCCGATGGATATCTCACCGCATTGCTCCGGCTTACAACGCTGCCTGTCACCGACATTTTCTTTTGCACTGCATATCCTCTGACCACTACTCCATCAGCTATGGATTCTGACATCGCATATACATTTCTTATATCAGGCTGCATAGCGAATCTGTCATACAACATTGCAGGTACTTTGAGAGACTTACGATCCCACCAATAATTGTAGGAGTTATTTCCAACATATCCGTTCATCCAATCGGAATAAGGAAGCAGTTGCTGGTAGTAAACCCGGAAATCCTGCCGGCGGTTCCAGATTTTATCAAGTGAGGCATCATACATCGTCGCCAACATTTCGGCATGAGCAGCCTGTCCCTGCGGTGTCTTGATTGTCAGTTTCCATTCCTCTTTCTGTCCGGGACGCAATTTATCACGGAATACGTCCCACTTCATCACCAATGTCTTGTCCGGCAAACGTTTTCTCGCCTGAACCCGTTCCTGATAAACCTGTCCGTCCCTCACCATACAGAAGTTCACGAAGATACCGTTACCGTAACTTTCCTGATACGGATATTGAAAACGAACAATCGTATCGGACAGATTCAGTGCCTTGCTTTCCAGCAGTTTATCACCGCAAAATACATTCATCATTATATAGGTATCCTTTTCCGAAGTTCCGAAATAGAATACCGCCGGATGAGCAGTGTCAAATTCCGTATTCTCTGCATAGAACCACACGGCGGACTGAACAGGCGGACGTTTGTCGTCAGAAGAGAAAAGAATCGTATTTGCTTCCGCCGTCACTTCTTTTCCCTGGTTATCTTTCACCGTTGCCTTCAGCACATACGGCCCGGAAGAAAATTTCCCCCAATTGAAGGTCATTTCCTTATTAGAAGTAAACGTTCCGGTTGCAACCGGTTTCTCGCCCAGTTGCTTGTAGTCCTTATCTTTCGCCGGATATAAAGAGTATGTACCTTTCACTTCCACAGGCTGTCCGTTCAGATTCTGTGCTTCAAACACAATGTTGAACGGCCTATCCTTGCAAATCTTTTCTTTCAACTCCGTCTGCAAAATCAATGAACGCTGTCCTGCCGAAATCATCTCCGTAGACGACTGTGTTTCACCTGCCGCATTGATAACAGTCGCTTCAACAGAATAACGATAATATATTTTATCATTATTCTTATAATCTGCACTTTCTTCCAGGCGAACCGGGATCGTAAATTCTCCGTTCCCGTTGGCAGTCACTTCACCCGAAGCAATCTGTACAGCCTCCGAAATCCTCCAGAAACTGCGAACAGAACGCTTCACCGTATACTTTACCGGAAGGTCCTGAAGCATCACACCGCTATAAGACTGTATCTTGCCTTTTACCTGCACTTCATCTCCGAGTCGGTAACTTTCCGTTTGCTTTTCAAACGTAATATCGAATGTCGGACGTTTATAATCCTCCACACGGATATTCGTTCTACTTTCTCCCGCCGTCAAAGAAAACATTCCGTTCAGACAGGCCGAAGGTAATGCGAAATCGGTGGTAAACGAACCGAATTCATTGGTACGTACCGACTTACGCCCCACTTCCTGATTATTTGTGTCCAACAAAGTTACAGTATAATCTTTACCGGGAAGCACATTGGCTGTATCCGATTTCTGCATATAAGCAATACCTTTCACATACACTGTCTGACCGGGACGGTACAAGGAACGGTCGGTCAATAACGTCATACTTTCCGTCGCTTCATCCTCATCATCGTAATAACCGTAGCTTCCGCCGTAAATACTTCGTTTCGGCATGGCTGTATCCACGCCTTTCGAAGCTTTCAAATATCTGTATTCGGATTTCCAGGGGAACACCACTTTTCCTTCTTCTCCCGTCGTAAACTCCTGCAACACTTTTTCGTCATTACTATACAATATTATCTTTGCGTTGGGTACAGGATGCCCGGTTTGAGCGTCCAAGGCCGCCACTTCATACTGTTGCCCCGGCAAACGGCACGTCAACACTTTGAAGCGGGTCACGTTAAACTCACTTTCACTATCCCGCTTGGCACGAATATCAGGAACAATACGCATGACGTAAGCTCCCACTTCCGGGGACTTGAAAGTGAACACCGTGTCCTGCGTCCGATAATCTTCCGGACGAAGAACCGAATAATGCTGTTCCTTCACCAACTTCTTCGCTTTATTAAAAAGGCGTACCGTAAAACCGTCCAGATTCTTATGCGAAGCTCTCAGTTTAATTTCTTCGCCGGGAAAAGCCTGGCTGATCACATTGACATTCAAGTAAGGAGATAGAATCTCCTGCCTCAGATTCTTCAAAGCATTAATCCTATGGTAAGACGGATAAAGTCCGATTGCCTCGTCACACAGTTTCAAGGCACTTACCGGCTGGTCTTTTTCAATTGCAAACTGAGCTTGCGCCAAATAAACTTCAGCACATATCGGTTCCGATTTGAATTTGCTTTTCAGTTCATTCAATGCAGCCAAATAAGGATCTTGCGTCAGTCCTATCAACCCGTTTTTAGCCTGGAAGGAACGGAACACCTGATCCGCCATGCGTCGCCACTGCAAATAGTTGAGCAGTGCCAACACGTATCCTTCGTTCAGACCGGCTGCCTGATAGGCGGAAATCATATTTCCATAGATAGATATAATATCCTGTTTTACCGGATCCGAAGAAATATCGCCCGGTAATGTTCCGCTACTAAGTCTTTCTATCCGGTTCAAGGATTCTATGCCACGGGAAGCCAACAAATGATACATATCATGGTGATAATATTCACTAGTCTCCCCTAATTCCACAAAAGGAATATAATCGCGTGAGGACGTTTTGAGCAGCAGCACAGAGTCCGCCAGAGCCTCTTTCACATTTGTCCGCACTTTCTCTACGAATATATTTGCTGTCCATTCGCGTAGATCTGCGGAAGGAGCTTCCTCCACGATTTCCGTCCTTCTCCGGAGCTCCCATTGGTTATTGGCTGCATAATCAGCATAGATTCCCGCTATCAATGAGTGCAATATAGCACGGTCCATAGGCTGTTTTGTTTGTTTCGCCCATTGTTCCAGCCCGGTCAGACCGACATAAAAACTGTCGGGAGTCACTATTTCCTGATATTTCATCCTCCACATATATGCCTTCAGCATCTGGGCGGAATTCTTTTCTTTTTCTCCTTTCCGGTAAATCTCGTCAGTCAATTTTATTACTGTTTTAGGCAAACTCTTTTTTCCTGCCTGTTCTACTTCTTTCCATAATTTGTCGAAACTCTGTGCCTGCACTGCCGGAATCACTCCCAACCATAACAGCACCACCATACAAATCTGCCTTATTTTCATAATCTTTCTAGTTTAAGTTCGCTATAAGTCTCACTGTATAAATAACAAAGTAAAGAAATAAAGTTTAAACAATCATCTTTTTTTGAATAAATATAATAGATTTGCACAATCATAACAGATATAACAACCACAATGATTGTGATCATAAAACAGAGTTATCGCCGTTAATCCTCTCCTAACAAATTGTTTATGATATATATCTGTCACCTGTCACGAAACACGACCTAACCAAATGATTATGAGCAACTAAAGATGTGACAGCAACAAGTGACAGCAGCAAGTGACGGCAATAATGCTGTCACCTGGAATTGGATTGAACATGAAAAACTGACACTACGCCTTAACACTGTTGGTTTCGCGGCTCGAAACCCTGGTTCCATACGCTGGAAACTTCAGTTTCAGTTACTTGAAACCATTAGTTTCTTACCGATGAAACCATAGTTTCTAACTGATGAAACTTTAGTTTCAAGCAAAGGAAACTAACTCGGACGGTAACTGTTTTGTCGTACACAACCTTCTTCTATCGAAAAAAACAGTGAATACAATATCCGGGACTTATAAGAAGCAAAAAAAGTGGGGATAACGCTTTCAATAACGTATCCCCACTGCAAACTTAGCTAATGTTCTCTCTCTCATTTTTCAATTCTGTACCCCCATGCAAGCATTTCGTTACGACCTACTTCACTGAGGATTTTTATAACTAAAGAACTTATTTTCTTCATAATCTTTAAACTTTTAAATTACTAATACTTGAAAACTAAAAGATTAAGCTTCCTCGTTCGGGCGAATATTAATTGTTGAATATCCCCAAACATGTACGTCGGCTTCGCCGATCTTTCTAAACAATCTTTCTAACCTTTTCATTTTGTTATCCTCTTATTTACATGTTATACAACACAAAAATACAGCCTTTGTTTATACATTGTACTCCAAAAAGGAAGAATTTTATGTTTTATAGCATATTTATTGATTTGCATCAATTAATTTATTTGTTATGAAGTAAAATCGTAATATTTAAGGCAACAAATATGACAAAAAGGCACGGATGACATTTCATCCGTGCCTTTTTCTATAAGAGACCTATTATATAATAGGAAAGAATAGCATTTATTTCATTGGAGTCTGTTCCAAAGTTGCAACGAGGAAGTCATAGAACTTCTGTACAGTAGGAATCAATGCTCTTTCGTCCGGTGAATGTGGTGAGCGCAAGGTAGGACCGAAGGAAATCATATCCAATCCCGGAATAATGGCACCGATAATACCGCATTCCAAACCTGCATGAATCACCTTCACCGCAGGTTCCACGCCAAACTGCTGCTTATATGACGCTTTCATCGCGTGCAAAATCGGAGAATTCACATCGGGCTGCCAACCGGAATAACCTCCTGTCATCTCTACCTTCATACCTGCCATAGAGAAACAAGACTCAAGACTGGTAGTGAGATATTCCTTCATACTATCGCTGGAGCTACGAGCCAAAATTTTAATTTCCGCTTTTCCACCGGCAATTGTTATAATAGCAAGGTTGGAAGAAGTCTCTACCGTATCGGGAACAGTCGGAATCATACGGGTCACACCATTCTGACAAGCAAAAATAGCATCAATCAGATTGTCCTGAATTTCTTCGGGCACTTGACCAGCCGGAACTTCCACACGTTCTGCCGTGAAACTGATCGGAGTCTCAATCGTCGAATATTCTTCATTGAACAGGTCTTCGCAATATTTCACCAAGCCCAACAATTCTTCTTCATTCTCAGCTGGAATGGTAACAACCGCGTGTGCCTCCCGTGGAATGGCATTACGCATATTGCCGCCTTCCCAACTTGCCAGGCGTGCTTCGTAACTGGCAACTGCCTCGCGGATAAAGCGAACCAGCAATTTGTTGGCATTGGCACGCCCTTCATTGATTTCCAATCCGGAATGCCCACCACGCAAGCCTTTCAACGTAACCTTAACAGCGATATCGCCTTCTTCGGGAGCTACCTCCTTATATTCCAGTGTAGCAGTGACATCCATACCGCCTGCACAACCGATATACAACTCGCCTTCATCTTCCGAATCGAGATTCAGAAGGATTTCTCCGTTCACTGTCCCCGGCTTCAGACCGAACGCGCCATACATACCGGTTTCTTCGTCTTTGGTAATCAGTGCTTCCAGCGGACCATGTTTCAAATCTTTCGCTTCAAGCACAGCCATGATAGCAGCCACGCCAAGCCCGTTATCTGCTCCCAGCGTAGTTCCTTTGGCCTTTACCCAGTCGCCATCTATATAAGTTTCAATAGGATCTTTTTCAAAATCGTGCACCGTATCGTTATTCTTCTGCGGAACCATGTCCATGTGTGCCTGAAGAATCACACCTTTCCGGTTTTCCATTCCCGGAGTTGCCGGTTTACGGATAATTACGTTACCTGCTTCGTCTACAAAAGATTCCAGTCCCAAGCCTTTTCCGAAGTTAATCAGAAATTCTGTTACTTTTTCCATGTGTCCCGACGGACGGGGAATCTGTGTCAACGAATAAAAATGCTTCCATACGTTTTGTGGAGCTAAAGAAAGAATAGTACTCATAACAAATCTATTTTTATAGTGATTACTTTCGCTGTCTATTGGTCAACGACAAAGCCGCCAAACCATATACGCCCAACAAAACTACTAAAAAGGTTTGAATCCCGTGCACAATCAGAGCAAATATTCCGGCATCTGTTTCATTTACTCCATAAAGCATCATCATCGAAATGACCGCAAAATGCCATGGACCCGCTCCGTTCGGCGTAGGCACAATCACTGCAAAAGTACCGCCTACAAACATAACCAGCGCCGCCAGGATGCTCAGATGAGCAGTAAAAGCGAAGCAATAGAACGTAAAATAGAAGTGAAAAAAATAACATCCCCAAATAGCCAATGTATAAAAACTAAAGAGAGGTATATTGCGCACTCCTTTCAATGACATCACACCTTCCCAAATATTGAGCACAAAACCTTTCACTCTTTCATAAAAGAACAACGTCTTCCGTAAATAATAAAGAAGCATTCCCACTCCGATAAAACAGAACAGGACGATATAGAACCACACGGAAGTCAGCAGATGCAGGAGCGAAGGTATCTTGGTTCCAGTCTGCTGAAGAAAAGTAACAAATATCGGCAGCTGAAGCAACACCGTGACGCCTGTTATCAGAAGAATTGTCAATGTATCGACCAGCCGTTCTGTAACAACCGTTCCGAGCGACTTGGCAAAAGAAACATTATCATATTTGGCCAGCACGCCGCAACGGCTCACTTCTCCGACCCTGGGAACTATCAGACTCGCGGCATACGATATGAAAATAGCATTCACACAATCACTCCTTTTCGGGAAAGCTTCCAACGGCTCCAACATCTGCTTCCACCGCCAGCCGCGAAACACCTGTGCGAGCACCCCGAATAATAACGAAAAGAACATCCACCACCAGTTCGTACCGTGCAGCAACACCTCACCCACCTTTGTAAAATCAAAGTTGTGATATACCCAAAATAGAATAAAGCCGCCCAAAACAATCGGTAATATCAGTTTCAGCGTCTTCTTTAATAGTTTCTTCATGCTTAATTCTTCATTAGCTTCGCTGACACATCTATTTATTTTTTTTAAATAGTGGTACGTTCTTCATTTAAAAGAATTACCTTTGTCGGCTGCAAAAGTAATTATTTAGTTGGTAAATGAAATTAGTAAAGCCTAA
>OODU01003547.1_pt1 | contig 11706 bp, 8 predicted proteins | sample 1671171 | NCBI WGS metagenome assembly OODU01 (sample SAMN06348129, study PRJEB24527) | human gut metagenome | biome: human gut; feature: ankylosing spondylitis patient; material: feces | host: Homo sapiens | place: China | collected 2015-10
GGAGTTCAGACGTGTGCTCTTCCGATCTACCACATGGGATATGAAGAAGAAAGAGATAGGTCAGGACACCGCCGGAGCCGACGGGCAAAACCGTCGGAGATGGAAGACGATGGTCTGACACTGATCACGGATTCATTTACGGAACGCCGGGAGGACGGATCCCACCGGAGCGGAGATAGAAGCCGAAGTGGTCAGAAAGCGGCAAAGAGGGGACAGACGCAGCCTGGCAGCAGCCGGGAGAGCCGGAATCAGGAGAAAACCCGGACCATGAACCGGTCGGATATTTACGCCGACCCGGTTAAATTGAAAGCGCGCCGGAAAAAGAAGCGGAAGATATGGTTTATTCTTCTGGAGAGCGTGATGCTGATCGGGATTCTCTGCTTTGCGGGATATTCGTATATCAGCAGCCGTCTGGATCTGATGCAGCGGCTTCCGTGGAACCCGGATGAGATCAAAAACGTCGAGATTTCGGAGGAGAAGCAGGAGCAGATGAGCGGTTATTGGACGATCGCGGTTTTCGGCGTGGATAGCCGTAACTCATCGGTCGGAAAGGGCAACAACTCGGATGTCAATATTCTCTGCAACATCGATCAGGGAACCGGTGAGATACGTCTGGTTTCGGTGTACCGGGATTCATATTTAAATATCAGCGACAAGAATACCTACAACAAAATCAACGCTGCTTATATGCAGGGCGGACCGGAGCAGGTTGTCAAGGCGCTCAATAGGAACCTGGATATCGATATTGACGATTATGCGACCTTTAACTGGAAAGCCGTTGCAGATGCGATCAACATTCTGGGCGGCATTGACGTGGAGATCACGAAATCAGAGTTTTATTATATCAATGCGTTCATTTCTGAGACGGTCAAGGCGACCGGCGTCGCTTCGACCCAGCTTAAATCAGCGGGCATGAACCATCTGGACGGTGTGCAGGCGGTTGCATATGGGCGTCTCCGTCTGATGGATACGGACTATGCCCGTACCGAACGACAGAGAAAGGTTATTTCCCTCGCGTTTGAGAAGATGAAAAAAGCAGATTGGGCGACGATCAACAATATTGTGCAGACGGTATTTCCACAGGTGGCGACCAGCATCGAGATCAATGATCTGTTGAAGATAGGACGAAATATTACGCGTTACCATCTGACCGAGACGACCGGTTTTCCGTCGGAGCTGAGGGAAAAGAAGATGGGACGCAAGGGCGCCTGCGTCATCCCGCAGACGCTGGAGAGCAATGTCATCGAGCTGCATCATTTCCTGTTTGGCGATGAGGAATACACGCCGACTGAGACGGTCCGGACGATCAGTCAGAAAATTGTATCAGATACAGGCGTTCATGGCACGAAACAGGCAGAAACGAAGGCATTGCCGAAGACGACCGAGGCGACGACAATTTCCATCCTGGATCCGACGCAGGAGAGCGGCGCGGACGAAAGCCAGAAAGCCGGGAGCGGCAGCGACGAGTCGGAGAAAGAGACCGGTAATGCTTCGGAAACACAGGAGAATGACGTTTCTGAGCAGGAAAGCCGTCCGGACGGTACGCATGCATCAAAGGAAAATGCGCGGGAGAGCAGTGAGGCAGAGTCTGGCGGTTCTTCGCCGGCATTTCCGGGCGGAAATTCTGGCACCGGCACGGAGAATGGCAGAGAAAAACCTTCCGGCAGCGGTTCCCCGAATGGAAGCAGTGCACCGGGAAGTAAGACGGATGCGGGAATCATCATTGAGTGATGAGAGAGTGTGAAACGGAGGAAATGCTTTGAATTTAGATGGTTTGTACCGGATGCAGGGAATGTTATTTTCCCTGATGATTCTGGGTGCATTCTTAAAGAAGAAGGGAATTATCACGGATGAGGGAAAAAGGGTCATTGCGGATCTGGTCATCTTTGTGACACTTCCCTGCAGTATCATCGAGTCATTTGAAGTAGAACTGAGCATGGATATCTTAAAGAGCAGCGCACAGGCGCTGCTCGTCTCGTGTATGGTTCAGGTGACTTGTTATATCTTAAATATGGTACTGTACCCGGGTGTGGGAGAGGAAAAGAAGAAGGTCCTCAAATACGCGACGATGGCGTCCAATGCCGGGATTCTGGGAAATCCGGTGGCGGAGGGCATCTTCGGCTCGATGGGGCTTTTCTACGCCTCTTTTTACCTGATTCCGCAGAGAACTGCGATGTGGTCGCTGGGAATGACGTATTTTACGAAGGCGCCGGATCGGAAGACTCTGATTAAAAAGATATGCACGCATCCGTGTATTGTCTCCGTATTCATCGGCTTTGTGCTGATGCTTTTACAGATGCAGATTCCGGGATTCCTGGGAGATACGGTACATAGCTTAAACAAGGCAAACACGGCAGTCTCCATGATTTTTGTCGGAACCGTTCTGGCGGAGGCAGATATGAAGACGATGATCACGCCACTCAGCTGCTACTATGCCGCCGTGCGCCTGATCCTGATTCCGGCGCTTGTGTGGATCGGCTGCCTCCTGTTCCATATCGACACACTGGTGATGGGGATTTCTGTGGTGCTGGCAGCGATGCCGGCAGCAAGCACGACGGCGATTCTTGCCGCGAAATATGGCGGGGATGAAGTCTTTGCGACGAAGTGCGTGGTATTTACGACGCTGCTTTCGATGGTGTCGGCACCGGTTTGGTGTATGGTGCTGCAGCGGTAATCCCTTATGAGTTCGTATTTCTATAAAGGGGGTTTCGCTTGCATTGGATGAAAAGATATGTTATATTAGGGATAGAAAAAAGGAAAAGCCAGAGGAGCGGCTTACCTGAATAAATTAAACAACTGTTTTATTAACAGCCGTCATTATTGCAGTAATGGCGGCTATTTTCGTTTTCCCTTGAAAATTGTATAACACAATCCAACAAGGGCGCAAATGAATATTCCAATCTGAATCAAATCAGAGTATGTAACATACATTGGCAATGCCCTCCTTTCTTTCGTCTGGAGGGTTAGATTTGTGCCTCGTTCCAGTCTTTGATAAACAAGCTTTGCTGAAATCTAGCAACCCTCCGATAACAGAGGGTAAGCCGCCTGGCTCTCTGGTTTTTCCCATGTACGAAGTATATCATATTTTATCAGAACAGACAATGATAAAACGAAACAAATCCCCTCAGATTGCTCTGAGAGGATTTGCATATTCATGATTTATAATAGCAGTTCATATTGCTTGGTTATAGTCTTACAAACATTCTGTAATTTTACTTCTCATCCACAACCTGGAAAATGTAGAACTTCAGATAATAGGACGTCTCATCCCCCGCCCACAGAATCGGATGGTCGGCTGCCTGGGTGCGGTATTCGATCTGGCGCAGGCGGCGGTGGGCGCTGCGGGCTGCCTCCTGAATCGCCTTTGTGAAGAGTTCCGGCGTCATGAAATGGGAGCAGGAGCAGGTGGCGAAGTAGCCGCCGTCCTTTACCAGACGCAGACCGCGAATATTGATCTCGCGGTAGCCCTTGATGGCATTTTTGACCGAGCTGCGGGATTTTGTGAAGGCAGGCGGATCGAGAATCACGACGTCAAATTGCTCACCTTTTGCCTCTAATTCCGGAAGCAGGTCAAAGACATCCGCGCACTGAAAGGTGGTAGTGCCGGAAACACCGTTTAACTCTGCATTTTCACGCGCCTGTGCGACGGCAAGTTCGGACGCATCCACGCCGATGACCTCTTTGGCGCCAGAGACGGCTGCATTTAAGGCAAAGGAGCCGGTGTGGGTAAAACAGTCCAGAACGCGTTTGCCCGGGCAGAGACGCTGGATTGCCAGACGGTTGTATTTCTGGTCGAGGAAAAAGCCAGTTTTCTGCCCGTCCTTGACATCTACCAGATAGCGGACACCATTTTCAACGATCTCTACTTTTGTATCAAATGGTTCCCCGATAAAGCCCTTATAGCGCTCCATGTCCTCCTGTAAGCGGACCTTAGCGTCGCTGCGCTCGTAAATACCGCGGATATGAATGCCGTCTTCCTCAAGCACCTTGACGAGTTTTTCCAGAATCAGCGGTTTCAGACGGTCGATACCGAGCGCCAGGGATTCAACGACCAGCACATCGGAAAATTTGTCGATCACGATGCCCGGAAGGAAATCTGCTTCGCCGAAAATCAGGCGGCAGCTGCTGGTATCAACTGTCTGACGGCGGTATTCCCAGGCATTGCGGACGCGCATTTCGATAAAAGCATCGTCGATGACAGTATCCTTTTTGCGGGAAAGCATCCGCACGGTAAGCTTGGAGCGGGTGTTGATAAAACCACATCCGAGCGGATAACCGTCAAAATCTTCGACACGAAGGATATCGCCATTTTCAAATTCGCCCTCAATTCGTTCAATTTCATTATCATAGATCCACATACCGCCGGCTTTCAGGGAACGAGCCTCGCCTTTGCGGATATGGACAACTGCCTGTGTATTCATCATGGATGTAACAGTCCTTTCATATAAAATGTAAAATTCGTTTCATTCATTAAGTATACAAGAGGAGAGAAAGACTGACAAGTGAAAACCGAGAGATGTTTTTAAGCTTCACAGATTTATGATTTTATTTTCACAATTACATCACAAATAACTGATAGACTATCTCATGTAAACAGAGAGAGGGCAGAAAGCCTGAGACAGAATATAAGAGTATGAACAATCCGCTGCGGGAAGGTTCGCAAAATGGACAGTACGCGGCTGTGATTCCTGAGAACAGGAGGTATGAATATATGTATGACGAGAATGAAAGAAATGAGAGACACGATCAGGATGTAGATTATACGGAGGGCGCTTATTCGGACAGCGCTTATGAGGAAAAGAATAACGATACTGCTAAAAAAGAAGAAACTTCCGATTATGGCGGTTATCATGATTCCCGTTACCGGGGCAGTCTCGATGGAGAACCGGAGGCAGCAGCCGGAGCAGACCCGAAAGAGAATGCAGAGAAGCAGCCGGAACGCAGCTATATTCCGGAAGAACGGAGTGGCCGGGGACATGGCTCTAAGAATACTGGTAAGAAAATTGCGGCACTTGTGATGTCGGGCATTTTGTTTGGCTGTGTGGCAGGCGGAACCATGGTTGGCGTGAATGCACTTTCAAACCGGCTTCTTCCGGGTGAGACCGCACAGGAAACGATCGGTCAGGTTTCCCAGGAGACACAGGCAGATGCGGGCACTAAAACGCAGGCCTCCATTGGCAACGATGTTTCTTCGATTGTAGAGAAAGCGATGCCGTCCGTTGTAGCGATCAACAACAAGATGATTTATACACAGAACAACTGGCTGTTTGGTCAGCAGCAGTACGAGGTGCCGAGCAGCGGTTCAGGAATCATTGCCGGACAGAATGACACGGAACTTCTGATTATTACCAATAACCATGTCGTTGAAGATTCCGAGGAACTTTCGGTTACCTTTATTGATAACCAGAGCGTTAAGGCAGCGGTCAAAGGTACTGATTCCGATTCGGATCTGGCAGTCATTGCCGTACAGCTTTCAGATATACCGGAAGAAACGAGAAAACAGATTAAGGCAGCCGATCTGGGCGATTCTGATTCCCTGAAGCTGGGACAGGGTGTTGTGGCAATCGGTAACGCACTGGGACAGGGGCAGTCGGTTACCGTCGGTTATGTCAGCGCTTTAAATAAAAAGATAACCATCAACGACGTAGAGCGGACACTTCTGCAGGTCGATGCGGCGATCAACCCAGGCAACAGCGGCGGCGCACTTTTAAATATGAACGGTGAAGTTATCGGCATCAATGCGGCGAAGTATTCGGACACCAGTGTTGAGGGCATCGGCTATGCGATCCCGATTTCACAGGCAAAGGATATTATCAGCGACCTGATGACGAAGACGACGAAGGTAGCTGTCGATGAGAATGAGCAGGGCTATCTGGGAATCCAGCTTCAGAATATCGACAGCCAGATGGCGCAGGCGTATGGCATGCCGGAAGGTATCTATGTATACAAGATTGTTGCGGGCGGCGCGGCATCCAGGTCGGATCTGCGGGAGCGCGATATTATCACCAAGTTTGACGGTGAGAAGGTAAAGAATGGTGATGATCTCAAGAAAATGCTGACTTACTATAAGGCAGGTTCCACCGTTACCATGACGGTACAGAGTCTGGAAAATGGCAAATATGTCGAGAGAAACGTACAGATTACACTGGGCTCCAAGAGCGATATGCCGCAGAGCCAGGATAGCCAGAACGAGAGCCGGAGTGAATCACAGGCAAGTCCGCAGAGAAAACTGGAAAGATAGAAAATATCCCATCAGCGAAGTGGACTGGAATGGATATTTGCCCGTAACGGTGAAGATACGGAACTGTTGCGAAGCGGAAATGAATAAAATCAGGAAGATATAGAAAAGAAGGCAGGTGAACCGCCGGTAGATCCTCTTGTAATCAGAGAGGGCGGTGATTCATCTGTCTTTTTGTTTCATAGGAAATTTTTTTATTTTTAAAATGAAATGACGGCTGCTGTTATGATTTACGTTTTTCGCAAGCTATGATAAAATGAAAAGGTGCTTTCAGATTGGAGGAAATATAAAAATATGAGTGATAACCAGAATATAGATACGACAACCAATATAAACGAAACAGATACAAATAAAACCAGTACAGATCATTCGGATGATTACGAGAAAATCTGCTACGTCTGCCGCCGCCCGGAGAGCAAGGCGGGAGAGATGATCACGATGCCGGGCGGGATGAATTTCTGCCATGAGTGTATGCAGAAAGCATTTGACTCGATTTCCAAGTCGGGCATGGACTTTTCCAAGCTTCAAAATATGCCGTTTATGAACATGAATCTCAATGATTTTGCGGGCATGCAGATGCCGAATACAGAAATTCCAGAGAAGAATAAGATCAAGAAAAAGAGCAAGGCAAAAGACGCGGAGAAACTTCTGACGATGAAGGGTGTTCCGGCACCGCACCAGATCAAGGCGCAGCTGGATGCGTATGTGATCGGGCAGGAGCGGGCGAAACGGGCAGTTTCAGTGGCAGTCTACAACCATTATAAGCGCGTGATTCTCCGGCAGCAGGACGAGCTCCGGGCAAATGAAAATACGGAAGAAAAGGCGGAAAACGCGGCGGCACAGGGAATGCAGATGCAGGGCGGCGAGCCGGAGATTGAGAAATCCAACATCCTGATGCTGGGACCGACCGGAAGCGGAAAAACGTACCTGGTCAAGACGCTGGCGAAGCTTTTGGATGTGCCGCTGGCGATCGCGGATGCGACGGCGCTCACGGAAGCTGGATATATCGGAGATGATATAGAAAGCGTAGTCTCCAAGCTTCTGGCAGCGGCTGGAAATGATGTGGAGAAAGCTGAGCAAGGCATCATTTTCATCGATGAGATCGATAAAATTGCGAAAAAGAAAAATACGATGAGCCGCGATGTCAGCGGTGAGTCGGTACAGCAGGAGCTTTTAAAACTTCTGGAAGGCAGCCAGGTAGAGGTGCCGGTCGGCTCAAACCAGAAGAATGCACTCACGCCGATGGCGACTGTGGATACGAACAACATCCTGTTTATCTGTGGCGGCGCGTTTCCGGGATTGGATGATATCATCAAGGAGCGCCTGAAAAAGCGTTCCACGATGGGCTTCAACTCCCATTTGAAGGATGAATTTGACAATGATCCGGATATTTTGAGCCAGGTGACAACGGAAGATCTGCGGAATTTTGGCATGATTCCAGAGTTTCTCGGACGTCTGCCGGTGCTTGTGAGCCTGCAGGGGCTGACAAAGGAATTGCTGATGCGGATTCTGAAAGAACCGAAAAATGCGATCCTCAAGCAGTATGAGCGCCTGCTGGCGCTGGATGAGGTCAAACTGGTGTTTGAGGACGATGCACTGGAGTGGATCGCCGAGCGGGCGCTGGAAAAAGATACGGGTGCCCGTGCGCTGCGTGCCATTTTAGAGGATTTTATGATGGATATCATGTATGAGATCCCGAAAGATCCGAATATCGGATCCGTTGTGATTACGCGCCCGTATCTGGAGAAGAATGGCGGTCCGCGGATAGAGATGCGGGGATAATAGTTTTTCAGGAACATGATCGGTGAACGGTGTCATGTATGTGGTGAAAGTTAGCGATGTAAGGATCCGGAAAAGCAATTTGTGTGTGAAGAGAAAACAGCAGAAGTTAATTAACTTCTCATGGATAAAAAAGAGTTATATAGGTTTAACGTCCCATACCCCCACTCCCGGCTGGGATATTCGATGGAATTTCGGCGGTCAGCCCCGCGGATCAGAAATGCCTTGGCAATCGAGGTGTTGATCCGCGGGGCTGATGGCGTATAGGCAGACCAGGAGAGCAGGATCGCGGCGGCTCCGGCGGTCATGGCGGCGGCAAATGAGGTTCCGGTTACCTCCTGATAATCGGGAAGCGGGAGCCGGACGCCGGGGGCGGCAAGGTCGGGCTTGATAGTTCTGGTGCGGGTAAAACCGCGGCTGGAATGCAGATAGATCCCGCCCGTCTGGTGGCTGTAGGCGGCGGTGGTGATGATGGCTGCTGTATTGCCCGGATCGGTGATGGTTGTGTCCGGATCCGGGCGCAGAAAGAAGGTTTCATCCGAGATAAAGCCGTGCACCGGCAGCCACATATGATATTCACCCTGAATCGAGAGCGTATGGTAGACGCGGATTTTCCAGATTCCGGCGGCGGGGGCATCAAAGCGCATCAGGATCAGTTCGCTTCCGGTCGCCAGCTCGGAGCTGGTATAGTTGAGGTGAATGGTCGTTCCTTCCAGAAGAAAGGGAATCCGGCGTTCTTCGTCGCCGGAGAGCCGGATGCGTCCCGTTTCGTCGCCGGAGGGGGATAAAAATCCGACACTGTAAAGCTCCGATTCACGCGCCCACAGTTCCAGCGTAAATCCCCGTTCGCCGGGACCGACCCGCAGTTCCACATCCTCATAGGAGGTGGAAGCAGGAAATACACTGCGAAAATGGTGCCCGCGCCCGGTTTCATTGCCTCCGGCGGCGACCAGAATCTGCCCGCTGGCGCGCGACAGGCTGTTCAGATATAGACCAAGCGGCGAAGTGCCGCTGTGGCTTCCGGTATTGGTGCCAAGACCCAGCAGGATCACAAGGGGCTTTTTCTCCTGCCTGGCAATATAAAGAAGAAACTTGATTCCGAGCATGATGTCGTCCTCCTGAAAGGCGATGGCATCCTCGCGGATCAGAAAAAAATCGCGAAGATAGGTTCTGGCTGGTTTCAAGCGTACAACGACCAGTTCCGATTCCGGCGCCGCCCCGGAGAAAAAAGCATCGGCATCTTCGGAACCGGCGGCGACCAGCGCCATCTGCGTGCCGTGGCGGAGAGGATCCGAGGTGGGGACGATGGAATGCGGATCTTCCGAGCGCAGCGCCTCGTTGATGTGGGAACGCTGGTAGACACTTCCGTAGTGCAGCGCATCGATCGGATCCGGCGTGCTAAGCCCCGTGCCCGGAACCGTCTGATCCCAGATGGCGGCGATGCGCGTGCTTCCATCCGGATCGCGTAACAAGGGATTTGTATAATCGATCCCCGTATCCACAATTCCAATCAGCGTCCCGCGCCCCTTGTTTCCCAGGAAGGGCTGTTCTGCCGTCCGGGAAATTCCTGCGCTGTCCAGGCTGGATGTATCTAATATGGTATAAAGATTCGGGATCGAGTCATAGCCATACTGCTGGACTGAGAGCGGCAGCGCCTCCGCCAGAGACCGGTGCCAGATCACATACTCATGATTGACAAAATCATAGCAGCCGGAATCATTTTCCAAAATCTGGTTATAGGTAAAAGGAAAAAAACGTTCGATAAGATCGGCGGTTTGGTTGTCTGGAAGAGAAGAGCAATTCATAGCGTTTTCCATAGAGATTTTTTAGAATTTAAGATAAGATATGCGGTAAAATACGAAAGCTTCCCTATACTCTGTCGGAAAAACTTGTTATAATAAATATAAGTTAGATAATGACATTTATATGAGGAGGTGCCCTTATGAAAAAATACCTGTATATGATAGCTGCCCTGTTCGGCATCGATTATTTCTGCAAGGAAAACATAGAAGCCCAGAAACCGGAAGATTTTCCGCGCGACATGGAAAAAAGCCATGGAAAGATCCGCCTGTACCGCAATCACAACGACGGTTTCTGTTTTGGAGTAAAAAAAGAAAAGAAAGAACTGGTCCGCATGGTGCCGGTTGTCTTTACCTCGGCGGCAGCGGGCATTCTGACATGGTTATTGTGCCGGGACGAAGGCAGAAAAGCCGATCGGATCGGTTTTGCCCTCATCACGGCGGGTGGTTTAAGTAACCTGTATGACCGCCTCAAACGCGGTTATGTGGTAGATTATTTCAGCATCCGGTGTAAATACCTGGAAAAGGTCGTCTTTAATCTGGGAGACTTTTTTATCTTCGCAGGAAGCGCCCTGATCGCAGCCTCCGATCTGCTGGGAGCCGTCCGTGATCTTAGTTCTCCGGCAGAGGCTCACATAAAAGCGCTCCGACTGCCGTGGCGAAAGACGGATGAGGCGGAATGATATAGTCGATTCCAAAGACATCGTGCATCTGATTGAAAATGTCAAAGGTCTTTGCAGCAGGTGCAAGGCTGGCGAGAGAACCGGTCAGGACGACATTCCGGGTGGTGTCCTGGCTGAGAGCCAGGGACGCCATCACACCCACATTTTCATAAATCATATTGAAAAGAGCGGCAGCCAGGTCAGCATCCGAGGCGCCGCTTTTGATTCGCCCAAAATTGGCAGCGGTTAAGTCGGCGGCAAGTCCCGGGACATCTTCCTCCTGCACGTCGGCGATGCGGAGATCTGCCATGGCCTTATTGCCGCGCAGCGCCATCTCTGAGAGGGCAAAAATGTCGGTGACGCCGAGAAAGCGCTCCGCCATGCCGGCAAGTGTCCCACCGCCGACGCCGCTTCCGCCCAGATGACGGAAGCCGTTTGTCCTGGAAGCGCGGATAAAGGCAGAGCCGGTTCCAAGGCTGACCACCAGCGCTTCGTCAAGCCCGGACAGGTATAGGCCGCCGTGTCCGATGGCATCCAGTTCCAGGGCATGGATGGTCGGGATGCCGAAGATATTTTCATGGAAATACGTCGAACCGAGCCCGGTCAGGACGATTTTTTCAACATCGTCAAACGAAGCGCCCTGCTGATCCAGGAAACGCCCGAGAACACCGTAAGCCGAGGTGCGCGGGTCATCCGCGTGAACCTGAAGCGTACCAAGCAGAGTGCCATGCTCATCCAGCGCCGCCGCCTTGGTGCTGGAACTGCCGATGTCGATTCCGAGGGATAAATTCATTTGCTTATCTCCTTTATGATATTCCTGCTGCCACCGCGTTTCCTTACGGCACTTTCGGTTCCAAAAGTGCCTATCCGTGAACAGTAACGCTGGTTTGTATCTTTTATGACTGTAAGAATTGGATTGTTTTTATAAACATTATAGGGTAAAGTAAAATAAAGTGCAATGGAAGAATGTGGTCCGAATGTTCTTAAAATGATATTTCAAATGGATAACATAAAGTTTTATATGTCACGCCCAAGCTTTGTTGAGATTCCGGCAGAGACTGAAATATGCTTTAATGATAAGGAAATAGTGACCGAAAATACGGGATATCAGGCATGGTGGAGCAGAGAGTATGAGGTCCATGTTTAATAAGGAGTTGGATCGGAAGAGCGTCGTGTAGGGAAAGAGTGTAGATCTCGGTGGTCGCCGTATCATTAAAAAAAAAAAAAT